>OFGH01000208.1_pt1 | contig 58069 bp, 53 predicted proteins | sample 1521721 | NCBI WGS metagenome assembly OFGH01 (sample SAMEA3504132, study PRJEB24116) | mouse gut metagenome | biome: mouse gut; feature: mouse-associated habitat; material: faeces | place: Denmark | collected 2011
CTGCCCGAATTAACGCCTGTGGAGATAGTAGGTTGCGAGGTCTGCGAAGCAGGAAGCCCATTGGCTTTAGACGATGGGTGGTTCACCCGGATAAAAAGCAGGCAACCAGAATCGAGCTTCTCGTGAACAATGAAACCCGTTTTGTTGATCTTACCGAGAATGATTTGGTGTTTATTACGAATGGCGGATGTGTAGAAAATTCTGCGATGGGCTCTCAGAATACTCCGGCTCCTTATAATCCGGAAATCAAACCTGGCGGAGGCTGGGATATGTGGAGACGTATTGCTGTCCAAAGTCCTGATTTTGGTAATCCGAATAAATTCTGTTACGATAGTGAATTATGTAATTGGATGAGCGCCACGGTAGAGACATTGGATCAGAGAATCATTCCATACATTACTAATATCTGCAAGCGGGATCCATTTACCGGGAAAGTGGTTACCGGAGGTATCGTTACGGTAAAAGATTCCAGCTGGTTGTTAAGCTGGACAATCAACCGTCAGCCGCAGTTTCGCTCTCAGAAAAAAGATCATTGTCTTGTATGGGTCTATGCGTTGTTTAATGACAGACCGGGCGATTATATTAAAAAGCCTATGAGAGACTGTACCGGAAAGGAAATCTGTATGGAATGGCTGTACCATATCGGGGTGCCGGAAAATGAGATTGAGGAACTTGCAGAGAACAGTGCGAATACGGTTCCTGTCATGATGCCTTATATCGATGCTTTCTTTATGCCGCGTAATGATACAGACCGTCCAAAGATTGTTCCGGATAAATCTGTAAACTTTGCCTTTATCGGCCAATTCGCTGAGACAGAACGAGATACTATTTTCACAACCGAGTACTCGATGCGTACAGGTATGGAAGCGGTCTATACGTTGCTTGATGTTGACCGTGGAGTACCGGAAGTCTGGGGCAGCACGTATGATGTGCGGGATTTGCTCAATGCTGCCGTTAAATTACGTGACGGAGCGCCGCTGACCGAAATGAAGCTTGGATTTAAAGAGAAGCTTGCTGTTGGGAAAGCGCTTCACATGATTAAAAACACAGATATTGAGAAATTGCTGAAAGAATATCATGTCATTTAAAGAAATGGTTTGATAGTCGATTGGATCAGGTTTCCACTAATATATCAGAGGCAAGAAGACCAGTCAGAAGGCTGGTCGCCTCTTCCTTAATCTGTTCCAACGGTACATTTTCGGAATGACTTTCGTTAATAAAACCAACCATACCATAGCATAAGAAACCTGCAATTTTTTTTGCAGAGTACTTCAGTCTAAAATTCTGGGTTTTCTTTGTCGTATAATTTTCTATGGTTTTTAGAACGTGATTGTAGAAAGAAAAAGCCAGATATGGATTTTTCTCCGGTTTTGTGTGACGGAAAAAGTCATAGTTGCTATAGTACAGCTCCATGATGCAGTGAAGAACATTACAGTAACTTTGAACCAGGAGATGCTGCGGATTATTCTCTGTCTGCAGGTGATGGTGAATTTCGGTTCCGGTATGGATCATGTCAAGAAAGATGTCATCAATCAAAGCATATTTATCACTATAATGGGTATAGAAAGTAATCCTGCTGATATCTGCACGTTTGCAAAGCTCTGTGATAGAAATGCTTTCAAAAGACATCTCGTTTAACATTAGAATCAGAGTTGATTTTAAGTTTTTCTTTGTTTTGCGGATTCGTTTATCTTCCATATATTTTACAGTTTCTCCAATCTGTATAATTAACTGACAAAAATGAAATATTGTAAATTGTTATTGTATATTGCAATTGCTATAATTTTAACACGTGTTAAAATAATGGTCAATCTGTTAAGTTTGGATTTGGAGAGATTGGAAAGGAAGAAATATATGTGTAAAATAGCCATAATGACAGACAGTAACTGCGGTATATTGTCAGAGCAAGGAAATAAACTTGGTATTCATATCGTTCCCATGCCGATTATTGTAGATGGCAAGACTTATTATGAGGGAATTGACATTTTTACAGAAGAATTTTATAAAAAGCAAGCCGAAGGTGCAGAAATTACATCCTCTTTGCCATCACCGGGAAGTGTGATCGATATGTGGGATGAATTGTTGGAAACATATGATGAGGTTGTGTATATACCAATGTCGAGTGGGCTTAGCAATTCTTGCGGCAGTGCTATGACACTCGCACGGGATTACGAAGGAAAAGTATATGTAGTTGATAACAAGCGTATTTCGGTGACACTTGTACAGGCAGTATTGGACGCACTTAAGATGGCAGAGCAGGGAATGAGCGGCGCTGATATTAAGACAACATTGGAGAAAGAAGCAGCGGATGCGAATATCTATATCGCAGTAGATACATTGGAGTATCTGAAAAAGGGCGGCAGAATAACTGCGGCAGGCGCAGCCATCGGAAGCGTGCTGAATATTAAACCGGTGTTAAATCTGCAAGAAGAAAAACTGGATGCATTTGCAAAGGTACGTGGCATGAAGGCGGCATTTCGGACAATGTGCAAAGCGCTTCACAAAGATTTGGAAGGAAGATTCAAAGAACTTCATGAAAATGGAGAATTGCTGCTTGGAATGGCTCATACATACATGGAACCGGAAGAGTTAGCACAGTGGAAGAAAGAGTTCGAGGAAGAGTTTCCGGGAGAAGAAATCTTATATGGAGTGCTTACTTTGAGTATTGGATGTCATCTAGGACCGGGAGCACTGGGAATTGGATTGGTTCGGAAAAAATAATCGGGAAATAAAACAGGAAGTATCACTTGAGCGATATCAAAGCGATGCTTCCTGTTCTTTATTCTATCTATTTAAAATTAATTTTGTAAGCTCTACCGGGTCTACGATGTTGCCATCTTTGTATACACGCATGTTACCGGAAGCGATTTCATCGATTAAGATAACTTCGTCGTTGTTATAACCGAATTCGAATTTGATATCCCATAAGTCGAGTCCGATAGACTTTAAGTCATCAGCAACGATTTTGGTGATTTTCAATGTCTGCTCTTTCATGCTTTCGAACATCTCAGGTGTCATAACACCAAGTGCAGCAAGTCCTTCACCAGTTACAAGCGGATCTCCCTTTTCATCATTCTTAAATGTACACTCTACATAACCGCCTTCTAATACAGTACCGTCTTCGATGTATTCGCCGTATCTGCGGATGAAACTTCCTGTAGCAACAAGTCGGCAGATTACTTCCAATCCGTGACCAAATACAGTTGCAGGAAGAACTTCCATAGTTGCTTCGTCTACATTAGCGCCTACATAATGAGTTTTGATGCCGGCATCTTTTAATAATTCAAAATAGTGAATGGATGTTTCAAGGTTTGCCTTGCCGATACCTTCGATAGTAAGTCCGACAGAGTTTTCACCTGGATCAAATACGCCATCTTTACCTGTACAGTCGTCTTTGAATTTTAACAATACATTACCGTTCTCAAGTTTAAATACGTCTTTTGTTTTTCCCTCGTAAATTTTTTCCATGTTTTGCATCCTTTCTTATCTTACAATGGTCTTCATTCCATCAGAATATATTCATTCGGTATCCACTTGCATTTTGCCTCATGAACATATGTTATAATCTCACAGTTGAAGGCGCATGTCTAGTATATTTTCAAAATTTTTTCAAAAAATAGTATCAGTTCAGCAATAACAGTAATTTAACAAAAGGTAGTCTTGTATCATAGAAGGTAGAGATTTATAATAAATGTGGCATTATAAAAAGTAAAGAAGAGAGCATAGAGAGGGTGTAGGTTTATGTATAAATTAATGCGTTATCTTAGGCATTATAAGAAGGAAACAGTGATAGGACCATTGTTCAAGCTTCTTGAATCGAGCTTTGAATTGATCGTACCGCTTGTGATGGCGCGGATTATCGATGTGGGGATCAAGAACAATGATTTGACATATATTTTAAAGCTGGGAGTACTGCTTGTAATTCTTGGCGTGCTGGGGCTTAGCTGCTCATTGACTGCACAATACTTTGCAGCAAAAGCGGCGACCGGATTCGGAACAGAGCTTCGGCATGATTTGTTTGCACATATTCAGTCTTTTTCTTACAGTGAGATCGATAAGGCAGGAAGCGCAACTTTAGTGACCAGAATAACCAGTGACATCAATCAGGCACAGGCCGGAGTCAATCTCGTTATTCGCCTGTTTCTGCGCTCTCCATTTATCGTAGTAGGAGCGCTTGTCATGGCATTTACTATTAATGTGAAGCTGGCACTGATCTTTTGTGTAACAGTACCGGTATTATCTTTGGTCATTTATGGGATTATGGCAGCTACGATTCCATTGTACCGAAAAGTACAAAAGAGCCTGGATGAAGTGTTGCTTGCTACGAGAGAAAATCTGACAGGAATTCGTGTTATTCGGGCATTTTGTATGCAGCAGAAAGAAAAAGAAGAATTTGAGGAGAAGAGCAGTGCATTTTTAGCATTGCAGATTTTGGTTGGGAAGATATCGGCGCTTATGAATCCGGTGACTTATATTATTGTAAATGCGGCAACCATTGCGATTGTGTGGGGCGGCGGACTGCAGGTAAATGAGGGAGCCATTACACAGGGAGAAGTGATCGCGCTTGTCAATTATATGACGCAGATCCTCCTTGCATTGGTGGCGCTTGCGAATCTTATTGTGACATTTACGAAAGCAATGGCATCAGGGATACGGATTAATGAAGTGTTTGATTTGAAACCAAGTATGGTGTCCGGTGAAAAAAAAGAAATGAAGAAGGAAGAAGTAATCCTGGAAATGTCCGGTGTAGATTTTGCGTATCAGGGACATAAAGAAGCCGCTTTGTCGGATTTGAATGTAGTTGTAAAAAAGGGAGAGACGATTGGGATAATTGGAGGCACCGGCTCAGGCAAGACAACGTTTGTGAATCTGATCCCGCGATTCTATGACGCATCGAAGGGCAGGGTAAAAGTAAACGGAGTTGATGTAAAAGACTATGATTTAGGTACCTTGCGTGGAAAAATCGGTATCGTACCGCAAAAGGCAGTGTTGTTTCGCGGAACGATCAGAGAGAATCTTTTGATGGGAAATGCATATGCAACGGAAGAAGATATGATACAAGCGCTTAAGAATGCACAGGCTTATGAGATTGTTATGAATAAAAGCGCCGGTATGGATACGATGGTGAGCGAAGGCGGAAAAAATCTATCCGGAGGACAGAAACAGCGTCTTACGATTGCAAGAGCTCTGGTACGAAAACCGGAGATACTTATTCTGGACGACAGTGCATCGGCGCTTGATTATGCTACGGATGCCAAACTTCGTCAAGCCATTGCCCAAAATACGGAGAATATGACAGTGTTTATCGTTTCCCAACGTGTTGCATCCATTATGCAGGCAGATAAGATCATCGTGTTGGATGATGGAAAGATTGCAGGTATGGGAACACATGCTGAACTAATACAAGGCTGTGAGATTTACAGAGAAATCTGTCATTCACAGTTATCGAAAGAGGAGGTAGCATATGAGACAAAATAAAGATACTTTTCATAAGATATTAAAGCAAGTACGTCCTTACAGACATATTCTCTTACTCTCTCTTGTATTTGCTGTGATTTCGGTAGCACTTACCCTATATGCGCCGATTCTCGTAGGAGATGCACTGGATAAGATTATTGGAGTGGGAAAGGTTGATTTCGATGCGATTTTTCATATTCTGAAAAAATTGGGATTGATCATAGCGGTGACAGGAATTGCCCAGTGGTGCATGAATCTATGCAATAATACAATAGTGTATCGTGTTGTAAAGGATGTGAGGACGAAAGCATTTTCGCATCTGCAGAAACTTCCGTTAAAATATATTGACAGCCATTCTAATGGGGAAACGCTCAGCCGGATCATCACTGATGTAGAACAGTTTTCAGATGGGCTTTTGATGGGATTTTCCCAACTCTTTACAGGAGTGGTGACGATTGTGGGAACGCTGTTTTTTATGCTTTCGATCAATGTTCATATCTCACTTGTCGTTATTTTAATCACTCCGATATCATTGTTTGTAGCAAGTTTTATCGCGAAAAGGACTTATGTGCTGTTTAAAAGACAGGCGGAAGTGCGTGCCGAGATGACTTCTTTGGTAAATGAGATGGCGGGCGATCAGAAAACCATACAGACATTTGGCTACGGAAAACGCGCCTTGAGCCGTTTTGATAAAATCAATGAAGCACTAAGAGAATGCAGTTTGAAAGCGATTTTCTTTTCTTCAATCACGAATCCAAGTACAAGGTTTATCAATGGACTTGTGTATGCAGGCGTCGGTATCGTAGGGGCTATCTTTGCGATGCACGGAGTGATAAGTGTAGGACGATTGTCTTGTTTTTTAAGTTATGCGAATCAATATACAAAGCCGTTTAATGAGATTTCCAGCGTTGTGACAGAATTACAGAATGCCTTTGCCTGTGCAAGGCGGGTGTTTGAATATATAGAAGAAAAACCGGAGACGGAAGATGGGGAAAATGTAAAAGAGCTAGGTGCAGTGGATGGAAGTCTGAAACTTGCAGATGTATCTTTTTCTTATAACAAGGAGAAAGAACTTTTAAAGAATCTTAACCTGGAAGTGAAACCGGGACAGAAGATTGCAATCGTAGGACCGACCGGATGTGGCAAGACAACGCTGATCAATCTTTTGATGCGGTTTTATGATGTGGATGACGGTGCAATTTATTTTAGCGGTACGGATATTATGGAAATAAAGCGTGACAGTCTTCGCAGTAATTATGGTATGGTGCTGCAGGATACATGGTTAAAATCCGGCACCATCGCAAAGAACATTGCCTATGGTAATCCGTTGGCAACGAAAGAAGAGATTGAGGAGGCGGCAAAAGCAGCCTATGCGCATAGTTTTATAAGAAGAATGAAAGACGGCTATGATACTGTGATCACAGAAGATGGAGGAAATCTTTCTCAGGGGCAGAAGCAGCTTTTGTGTATCGCAAGGGTGATGTTAAAGCTTCCGCCGGTATTGATCTTAGACGAGGCGACTTCTTCGATTGATACACGAACAGAGATTAAAATTCAGGACGCATTTAAGAAAATGATGGAAGGAAGAACCAGTTTTATCGTGGCACATCGTCTGTCAACGATTCAGGGAGCGGATGTGATTCTGGTAATGAAAGACGGCAATATCATCGAGCAGGGAAACCATGAAACCTTGCTTAAAAAAGGCGGATTTTATGCAAATCTTTACAAGAGCCAGTTTTCATGTAACAGTTCAGCCATGCACAAAGTCACAAAAATCTGAATTCAAACTTGTTTGAAAACGAAGATTTTTTGTGTACTTTGTATATGGCGCTCTGCCATAAGCGAGGATTTAGCCACGTATGTGGCGAAATAAGCTGCAAAGCAGCTAATCCGAGCTGTTATGGCTGAACTGTTACATTTTCATGATAGAAATGCTTGACAAAATAGGAAAATAGGAATAGTCTTGTATTAGGATAATAATACAAAGCAGGAGGGAGCAGTATGATTGAAATTCAAAATCTGAGCAAAGTTTATAAATTAAATAAAAAACAGATGAAAGAATCGAAGTTAAAAACGCCGCAAAAGGTAGCAGTAAACAAACTTTCTTTGAAAGCGGAGAAAGGAGAAATCTATGGGCTTTTAGGACCGAATGGCGCGGGTAAGACAACGACGCTTCGGTGTATCGCAACGATTATCAAGCCAAGCGGCGGTAAAATCTTTGTAAATGGGCACGAAGTGGAAGAGGAACCGGAAGAAGTACGCAAGAGTATAGGATTTCTCACAAGTGATATCAAGCTCGACCCGCAGTTTTCTCCGGACTATCTGTTCGATTTTTTCGGAAGGCTGCATAAAGTTCCGCAGAATGTATTAAAGCAAAGGAAGAAAGAATTGTTTTCTTATTTTGAAATCGGAGGTTTTGCACATAAACAGATTAAGGAATTATCAACCGGTATGAAACAAAAAGCTGCAATCGCGGTTTCTCTGGTGCATGATCCCGATATTGTTATCTTTGATGAACCTACAAATGGTCTGGACATTATCACAGCAAAAAGCGTTACCGATTATCTTAAGAAACTGCGTGATGAAGGAAAGCTTGTTATAATTTCTACACATATTATGTCTGAGGCACAAAAGCTTTGCGACCGTATCGGAATGATTGTGGACGGTAAGAAAATCTGTGAAGGAACATTGGATGAAATCTTGCAAAAGACGGGCGCAGAAGATCTCGAGGATGCATTTTTTACATTATATCGAGCTAGATGTCAGGCTGGAAAAGGGGTGCAGTAATGAGTGGAATTAAGCATATATTTGGAAAAGAAATGGCGAGAGTATTCAAAGACAGGAAAATGATATTTTCCGTGTTTGTGCTTCCGGTTGTCGTTATGATAGGAATTATGGGATTGACCACAAATATGGCTAAGAAGCAGGCAGAAGATATTGAAAGCCACAAATCTATCGTATACATACAGAACATGCCGGAAAGTTTTGAAAAGTTCCTTGCGGACAATGGGCTTGATTACAATATGAAGCAGGCGAATAATGAAGCTGTATGGGAAGAGGCAAAGACAGAAATCAAAGACGGCGAAGCAGATCTTTTGATTGAATTTCCAAAGCAGTTTGAGGAGCAGGTAGCAAGTTACGAGGCTGGCCAGGACATTCCTCAGATCAAGACGTATTATAATCCATCCGAGAATTATTCCGCGGCAGCATACCGCGAGATTTCCGAAAATATTCTGGAAGGATACCGGCAGATGTTATTGCTTGAGCGAATCGGCGATATCAATGAAGTTACGATTTTTACTGTGAACAGTGATAATGCAGAAATGATCATCCAGGATGACCAGAAGGCAAGCGGAAAGGCATTAGGGACGATGCTTCCGTATTTTATTACAATCCTGCTCTTTGCAGGGGCAATGGGAATCGGTACGGACATGATTGCCGGGGAGAAAGAAAGAGGAACGATGGCAAGTCTTTTGGTAAGCCCGGTGAAACGTAATGCGATTGTGCTTGGAAAAGTATTCTCATTGATGGCGATTTCCGGAATTTCTTCTGTTATATATGTAGGAGCGATGGTTGTGGCAATGCCTAAGGTAATGGGAGGAGCCGATGCCGGATTTGATGTGAGTCTGACTGCGGCGCAGATTGCGATGCTTGCAGTACTTATGGTGGCGCTTGCATTCTTCTATTCGGCAATCATCGTAGTTGTATCTGTATTTGCAAAAACAGTCAAGGAAGCAAATACTTATGTGATGCCGGCATATATGTTGATTTTGATTGTCGGAATGATTACGATGTTTACGAATAAAGAACCGGAATTTTCTTCTTTCTGTGTTCCGATTTACAATAGTGCACTCGTTTTGCAAGGAATTCTTTCCGGAGAAGTAACGATGGCACAATATGGAATCACGCTTGGAATGACGATAGTATTAGGATTGGCGCTGTGTGGAATAATCGTGAAGGCGTTTGAGAGTGAGAAAGTGATGAGTTGTTAAATATGGAAAAGTGACAAAAATAATGCAAGGCACGAATTGATTACATTATAATGTAATTGTTCGTGCCTTGTCTTTGGTGTCAAGTATATAACAAAACGTCTGGTAGATATTTTTTGTATTATGTGAAGATATTTATTGTGTGCGTAACTTTACAATAAGGCGTAGCAGTATTTTCCCAAGTGCGGTGACGAGGATAGCAGCCGCGATTGCTTCCGGAACCCCTGAAGAGGCGACGGTTGCCATAATCAGACCGAAGACAGCTGAGACGGCTACTTCTTTTGCCTGCGCATATTGGGCTGCAAACATAAAGTAGATGCTGCTCATGACGAAAATGGTGTTTACCATGGAACCGACAAAGCCGGTGATGATAAGTCCAAGCGTCTGATTGCAGTGGATACGCATCAAAAGGCACCATAAAAGTCCTGCGATTACGCCGATCATAATACGGCATCCGACAGATATCCAGATTGCTTTTAAAGCTCCAACGAGACCAGTCGTGGTCAGAAACGGAGAAAAAGCAAACGATAAAAGAGTAGGTGCCATCGTGTTACTGATCAAGGAACAGATTCCAAATACGCCTCCTAAGATAGCGCCGGCCAAAGGACCGAAAAGGACTGCACCAAGAATGACTGGAATGTGTACGGTTGTCGCCTTAATGATTGGAAGCTGTATCATGCCAAGCGGGGTATTCGCAAGGACCACGATGACGGCTGCCATAAGTGCAACACTGACCATCCAGCGTGTGTCTTTTTTTGTTTTGTTCATTATTTAGTTCCTCCTTGTTATCATTCTCTTAATGAGATACAATACAGTGGAAGTATAACATTTTAGAACAATAACGGCAAGACTTGTCTTGAAAAAGATACAAAATATGGAAGGAAGAAAAATCAATGATATTAAAAGGAAAAACAGTGATTCTTGGTGTTTCCGGAGGAATCGCAGCATATAAGAGTGCATCACTTGCAAGTATGTTAATCAAATCCGGAGCGAAAGTACATGTGATTATGACAGAACATGCAACCAATTTTATTCATCCGATTACCTTCGAGACGCTGACCAGACAGAAATGCCTGACAGACACATTTGACCGGAATTTTGAATTCAACGTAGAACATGTGGAGCTTGCAAAAGCAGCGGATGTGATAATGATTGCGCCTGCGACCGCAAATGTGATTGCAAAAGCGGCACATGGGATTGCGGATGATATGTTGACTACGACTCTGCTTGCCTGTAAATGCCCTAAGATTATTGTTCCGGCAATGAATACAAGAATGTATGAAAATCCAATCACACAGGATAATATAAATACTTTGAAAAAGTACGGAATGGAAGTCGTGACACCGGCAACCGGATACCTTGCGTGTGGAGACACGGGAGCGGGAAAGATGCCGGAACCGGAAATACTATTCGAACATATTGTAAGAGCTATCGCATATCCAAAGGATATGGAAGGAAAGAAAGTGCTTGTAACTGCCGGACCAACACAGGAGAAAATTGATCCGGTGCGCTATATCAGCAATCATTCTACCGGAAAAATGGGATATGCCATTGCACGTCAGTGCATGCTGCGAGGAGCACAGGTTACTTTGGTGAGTGGAAAGACAAATCTAAAGCCGCCGATGTTCGTAGAGGTGGTTTCGGTTATCTCTGCCAAAGATATGTATGAGGCGGTGATTGAGAGAAGCGATCGGATGGACATTATTATTAAAGCCGCGGCAGTGGCAGATTACCGTCCGGCAAATGTAAGTGAAGAAAAGATGAAGAAAACAGGGGGAGAACTTAGCATTGAACTCGAGCGGACGCAAGATATCCTGCAGCACTTGGGCACACATAAAAAAGAAGGACAGTTTCTGTGCGGATTTTCTATGGAGACGCAAAATATGTTGGAAAATTCCAGAAAGAAATTGGAAAAGAAGAACCTGGATATGATTGCAGCGAATAACCTGAAAGTAGAAGGCGCAGGGTTTGGAACGGATACGAATATCATTACGTTGATTACAAAGGACATGGAAAAAGAGCTGGAGATTATGACGAAAGCGGCAGCTGCGGATGAGATTCTGGATGAAATTATGCGAAGGATGCAGTAAGGAACCCAATGAAGGCAGCTGCATATACTAAAGCAAGGAAGAAAGAGGCAGGTGCAAAGAATGCGGCTGTGTGAGCTTCGGGAAAAAGAGGTGATCAATCTTTGCGACTGCAAACGGCTTGGATGCGTCGTAGATTTGGTTATTGATATGTGCAGCGGCTGTGTGGAGGCAATTATCGTTCCGGGACCATGTAAGATATGTGGACTATTTGGATATGATTCAGAATATATTATTCCATTTGCCTGTATCAAATGTGTAGGGCCGGATATTATCATGGTTGAGATTCAGGAAGAACGATGCCTGAAAAGCTGCAAATAGGTATGAAATAGCAAAATCCCTTCTTGTGAATATGTTAAAGCGAGGAGGGATTTTATTATGGCTATGAAAGTGATTGATGTAAGCAGGCACAATGGAGAAATTAACTGGGAAGATACCAAAGGAGAAATGGATGGCGTCATCATCCGATGCGGCTATGGCGATGATATCGCAAGTCAGGATGATGAAAGATGGAAATACAATGCAGATGCATGTGTACGCCTTGGCATACCATTTGGCGTATATCTCTATTCTTATGCAGATAGTACGGCACATGCAAAAAGTGAGGCAGAGCATGTGCTGCGTCTGATAAAGGGTTACAAATTATCCTATCCGGTCTATTATGATTTGGAAAATGCTCAGACGGTAGGAAGCGTAAGTGACGATGCGTTGAAAGAAATTGTGCACACATTTGCGACGCATATTGAGCAGGCAGGATATTGGTGCGGGCTGTATGCAAATTATTCCTGGTTCGAAACAAAGCTTGCAGACACTTATTATGACCGTTATACAAAATGGATTGCAAGATATGCAAGTACGCTTGGATACAACAAAGAAGTGGGGATGTGGCAGTATACCTCAACCGGAAGTGTGGCAGGGATCAGCGGCAATGTAGATATCAGCCATTGCTACAGGGATTTTCCTAAATTGATTAGCGGCGAGAATGCCTGGGAACCGCCGAAAGAGACGGAAGTCAACGTATATTATCGGGTGCGCACAAAAGAAACCGGATGGTTAGAAGAAGTGCGTAATCTGGAAGATTATGCAGGCTATAAAGGATATGCGGTCACGGATATAGCGGTACGTGCCAATCATGGAAGCGTACGTTACCGCGTGCATGTAAAAGGGGGGAAATGGCTTCCGTATGTAAGTGGATATGACACCAAGGAAAGTAAGAATGGATATGCCGGTAATGGAAGGGTTATCGATGCAATTGAGATTTATTATTATACGCCGGAATCCATACGCCCATACCAGAAAATCAAGTATCGCATTGCTCCAAAAGGAGGAAACTATTATCCATGGCAGTATGATACAGAAAAAGCACCGGGACAGGACGGGTATGCGGGAGTGTATGGCAAAGAAATCGTGAAATTTCAGGCAATTATAGAATAAATATAGAATAGTTGTTTGACAATGTATTACCGCGGCATTATACTGATTTTAGAGTAAATGAGGAAAGGCGGAATAACCATGAAGTGTCCATATTGCAGCAATCCAGATACAAGGGTGATCGATTCAAGACCGGCAGAAGACGGGAATTCTATTCGAAGACGAAGGTCTTGTGATGTCTGTGGCAAGCGTTTTACCACGTATGAAAAGGTAGAGACAATTCCTTTGATTATTATCAAAAAGGATAATAACAGGGAACAGTATGATCGAGCAAAAATCGAAGGCGGCGTGCTCCGTGCGTGTTATAAGCGTCCGGTATCGGCAGCGGATATCCAAAAAACGATTGATGATATCGAAACAGCTATCTTTAACAGCGAAGAAAAAGAAATCTCCAGCAGCGCCGTAGGTGAGATTGTTATGGATAAGCTGGAAAAACTGGATCCGGTTGCATATGTAAGGTTCGCGTCAGTTTATCGTGAATTCAAAGATGTGAACACATTTATGGAGGAGCTGAAAAAAATATTAGATAAATAATTAGCCAAAGATTGCGCTATGGTGCAATCTTTGGCTGATTATGGGAAAGAATAGCATGAGAACATATAAATTAACAATTGCGTATGACGGAACGGCATACAAGGGTTGGCAGCGTCAGGAGACCACAGATAAGACGATTCAGGGAGTTCTGGAGCAAGTTTTAACAAGGATTGTAGGATTTCCGATTCAGATTGATGGCTCCGGGCGCACAGACGGAGGCGTCCATGCCGGTGGACAGACGGCAAGTTTTAAGCTCCCTGGAAAGATAGAAGAAGAGGCATTACGGGAAAGGCTGAATCAGGAACTGCCAGTGGACATTCGTATTTTGAAATTGCAATTGGTGCCAAATGCATTTCATGCAAGATACAGTGCGAAAGCCAAACGGTATGAATACCGGCTGGATTTAAGAGAAAAGCCGGATGTGTTTACCAGGCGGTACACGTATCATTTTCCATATGAGCTGGATGTGGAAGCGATGAGAAAGGCAGCGGGTAATCTTATCGGTACCTATGATTTCACAAGCTTTTGTGACAAAAAGGAAGAGGACGGCAATACGCGGAGCATATATGAAATTACCATAAGACAAGAAAAGGACAAGCTTTTCATCAGTTATTATGGAAATGGATTCTTATATCATATGGTAAGGATTCTGACAGGAACACTTTTAATGGTTGGAAAAGGGACGTTTGCCCCGGAAGAAATGAAAGCGATCCTTGCGGCAAAAGAGCGGGGAAGGGCAGGCTTTCTTGCGCCTGCGAGAGGACTTTTTTTGCAGGAAGTATATTACAAATAAAAGGTATGGCAGAGAAGAATCTGCAATAATAGAATTAGATTTGAAGAATGGAGGAGTCGAAGGATGAAACTGATATCATGGAATGTAAATGGAATTCGTGCGTGTGTGCAGAAAGGATTCTTGGATTTTTTTAATGAGGTGGATGCAGATATCTTCTGTATTCAGGAGAGCAAGATGCAGGAAGGGCAGCTTGAGCTGGACTTGCCTGGATATTATCAGTACTGGAATTATGCCGAGAGAAAGGGATATTCGGGAACGGCGATTTTTACAAAACAGGAGCCGATGTCAGTCGCTTATGGAATCGGAATCGAAAAGCATGACAAAGAAGGGCGTGTGATCACGCTGGAATATGAAGATTTTTATTTTGTGACAGTGTATACTCCGAACTCTCAGAGCGAACTGGCAAGGCTTGCGTATCGAATGGAGTGGGAGACGGATTTTCTGGCTTATTTGAAGACATTAGAAGAAAGCAAGCCGGTTATTTTCTGTGGGGACCTTAATGTGGCGCACAAGGAAATTGACCTTAAGAATCCAAAGACGAATCGGAAAAATGCAGGATTTACCGATGAAGAGCGCGGCAAGTTCTCGGAAGTGCTGGAGGCAGGATTTATCGATACGTTCCGTTATTTTTATCCGGATATGGAAAGCATTTATTCCTGGTGGTCCTATCGCTTCAGTGCAAGGGCAAAAAATTCAGGGTGGCGTATTGACTATTTCTGCGTATCGGAAAGCTTGAAAGAGCGACTTGTGGATGCAAAGATTCTGACAGAGATAATGGGTTCAGACCATTGTCCGGTAGAACTTGACATCAGATAGGAGGCAGTATGAGGATTATAAGAGAAGAAGCGGCGGCAGTAGTGATAGATTATCAGGAAAAGTTAGTTCCGGCGATGCATAAAAAGGAAGAACTTATCAGAAACTCCCAGATACTGCTTAAAGGATTAAAGATACTTGGAGTTCCGATGTGTGTAACTCAGCAGTACACGAAAGGACTCGGGATGACGGTAAGCGAAATACAGGAAGCAGCCGGCACCAAAGCCTATATGGATAAGATCAGTTTTAGCACAGCTGATGTGATAGCCGAGCAGGTTCAGGGAAAGAAATACGTGATTTTGTGCGGGATGGAAGCGCATATCTGTGTGCTGCAGACGTTGATTGATTTAAAAGCAAAGGGATATGTTCCGGTGTTGGTAGAAGATTGCATCTCCAGCCGTAAGAAAAATGATAAGAAGATGGCAATAGAGCGAGCAATACAAGAAGGAGCGATCGTGACGACTTACGAAGCAGTGCTGTTTGAACTTCTGAAAGAAGCAGGGACAGAAGAAAGCAAGGCGATTCAGAGGTTGATAAAGTAGAAGGAGGCATATCAAATATGAAACCTATTCCTCTTAAAATTGTAATAAGGATATCAATTCCATTTTGTATTTTAGGCTTTCTTCTTATGGCTATTGGGATTGGCATAGGAACTAACGTAGGCTTAATTGTGCTAACAGCAGGATTACTTGTACTCATCGGGGTTATAGTTTTTATGGCTGTTTTTTATAGATGCCCTTATTGCGGAAGGTCTATTACTATATGGTATCGTAACCATTATTGTCCGCATTGTGGAAATTACCTGGTTTAGCCAAATAGTAGAAGCAGATTTATGGAAGAGTAACAAACAAATAAAAGGACTGTATATGATATGTAAGATGGAATCATATATGGTCCTTTTCTTATTCTTATAGGAAACACCTTGTCACACTAAAGCGTGAAAGTTTTTCCTATAAGACAAGACCCTCCGGGAGGATACGCACTCGCGTGAGTGGAGGCAGTCAGCAAAAGCTGACCACGTAAAAATACTCCGCAGGCATTGTACTGCGGCGGATAGAAATGATATATTTTCTATTGATTTTTGGTAAGATGTATAATAGAATGTTTTTAGCAATGCTAGGAGGGAAAAAAATGTCAGAAATTACGAGAGTTGCTCTTGATGCCATGGGTGGAGACAATGCGCCGTCAGAGATTATAAAAGGGGCTATTGATGCAGTAGGAAGAGAAAAGAACTTGAAGGTTTTTCTGGTAGGACAGGAAGAAGCGATCCAAAAGGAATTGCAGAATACGACTTATCCGAAAGATCAGATCGAGATCATACATGCATCCGAGGTAATTGAGACTGCAGAACCACCGGTAAATGCGATTAGGCGCAAAAAAGATTCATCAATCGTAGTGTCTATGAATATGGTGAAAAAAGGTGAAGCAGATGCAGTCGTTTCTGCCGGAAGTACAGGAGCTGTTCTTGTTGGGGGACAGGTATTAGTCGGACGTATCAAAGGGGTAGAGAGACCGCCTTTGGCACCGCTTCTTCCGACCAAGACAGGCGTATCATTGCTGATTGACTGTGGCGCTAATGTAGACGCAAGACCGTCACATCTTGTCCAATTTGCGAAGATGGGTTCTATTTATATGGAACATGTTATGGGGATCAGGAATCCTAAAGTTGCAATTGTGAATATCGGAGCAGAAGAAGAAAAAGGAAATGCACTTGTAAAATCTACTTTTCCGCTTTTGAAAGAATGTGAAGATATTAACTTTATTGGAAGTATTGAGGCAAGAGAGATTCCGCATGGTATGGCGGACGTGATTGTATGCGAAGCATTTGTAGGCAATGTTATCTTGAAGTTGTACGAGGGAGTAGGGGCTGTTTTGGTCAGTAAGATCAAAGACAGTATGATGGCAACGCTTAAGACAAAGATAGGAGCATTGCTGGTGAAGCCTGCGTTGAAGAAGACATTGAAAAGCTTTGATGCAAGTGAGTATGGAGGAGCACCGCTTCTTGGGCTTAGAGGGCTGGTGGTGAAAACACATGGAAGCTCTAAAGCAAAGGAAATATCTAATTCTATCATTCAGTGTATCACATTCAAAAATCAGGGGATTAATGAAAAAATCAGTGAATGTATACAGAAAAAGGAAGAAAATTTAGAAGATTAGGAAGGAAGAAAGAATATGGAATTTGAAAAAATCAGAGATATTATTGCAGAAGTGATTGATGATGCAGATCCGGAAGAAATTACAATGGAGACACATTTTATTGATGATCTTGGAGCAGATTCGTTAGATATTTTCCAGATTATTATGGGAATTGAAGAAACATTTGATATCGAAATTGATGCAGACGAAGCCGAGAATATTACAACGGTTGGCGAAGTGGTAGAGAAAATTGAGTCAATGCTGAACTAATAGTAAAGAGATGCTGTGAAAAGATTTAAAAGAGGGGCGTTTTCTTTTAAGACTTTCCACAGCATTTTTGTTGTTAAATGAAGAAAGATGATGGAGGTGAGAATATGGAACGTGATGTGAAGGAATTAGAGAATAGAATCGGCTATCGGTTTAAAGATTTTGAATTGCTTAGGAAAGCATTGAAACATAGCTCCTATACAAACGAAAATCATCAGGCAAAATACGCATGTAATGAGAGGCTGGAGTTTTTAGGGGATGCGGTATTAGAAGTCATATCCAGTGAATTTTTGTATTTGGAGAATCCGAAGATGCCGGAAGGCGAATTGACTAAAATGAGAGCGAGTATTGTATGTGAGCCTGCACTGGCATTCTGTGCAAAGGAGCTTAATCTTGGCGAATTTTTAATGCTTGGCAAAGGAGAAGAGATTACCGGGGGAAGAAAGCGGGACTCTGTGACCTCAGACGCACTGGAAGCAGTGATTGGTGCAATCTATCTGGATGGTGGTTTTGCTAATGCAAAAGAGTTTGTTCATAAGTTCATATTGAATGACTTGGAGCATAAGAAGCTCTTTTATGATAGCAAGACTATTTTACAGGAGATGGTCCAAGGAAACATGGAAGGTGAGATTGATTATGAGCTTATCCGTGAGGAAGGGCCGGACCATGACAAAACGTTTACTGTTACGGTGTTGATTGGCGATACCGTATACGGTGAGGGAACTGGAAGAACGAAAAAAGCTGCACAGCAGCAAGCTTCTTATCAGGCGATTTTGAAACTAAAAAATGAAGATAAAAAATAACAATAAAAAATAACAGGTGAGATATGTATTTAAAAAGTATCGAAGTACAAGGATTTAAATCTTTTGCGAATAAGATTCTCTTTGAATTTCATAATGGAATTACCGGAATCGTAGGACCCAACGGAAGTGGTAAGAGTAATGTCGCAGATGCAGTACGCTGGGTACTTGGGGAACAGCGCATCAAGCAGCTTCGAGGCGGTACGATGCAGGATGTCATTTTTTCGGGAACAGAAAATCGAAAGCCGCTTAGTTATGCCTCTGTAGCGATTACATTGGATAACTCCGATCATCAGCTTCCGATTGATTACAAAGAAGTTACAGTAGCAAGAAAGCTGTATCGTTCCGGAGAGAGCGAATACTTGATCAACGGAAGTGCCTGCAGACTTAAGGATGTGAATGAACTTTTCTATGATACCGGTATCGGAAAGGAAGGATATTCCATTATCGGTCAGGGACAGATCGATAAGATTTTAAGCGGAAAACCGGAGGAGAGAAGGGAATTATTCGATGAGGCGGCAGGAATTGTAAAATTCAAACGCCGTAAGAATATGTCTGTCAAAAAGTTAGAGGATGAAAGACAGAATCTCTTAAGGGTGAACGATATTTTGGCGGAGCTGGAAAAACAGATTGGTCCGCTTGGAAGACAGGCAGAAACAGCGAAAGAATATTTAAAGAAAAAAGAAGAGTTAAAGCGATTTGATATCAATATGTTCTTGCTTGATACAGAAAGAATCAATGCACAGTTAAAAGAACTGGAAGAAAAACTTTCTTATGCAAATGAAGAAATTCAAAGCGCCAGTGAGCAGTACGAGACGACGAAGGAAGAATATGAGAAGATAGAGGAAAAGATAGATTCCATAGATGCCAGTCTTGAACGATATAAAAGTCAGCTGAGTGAAACGAATCTTTTAAAGCAGCAGCTGCTTAATCAGATTGCACTTTTGAAAGAGCAGATCAACAGTGTGAAGATGAATGATGAACATTTTGTGCAAAGGCAAGAGGCAATCAAAGGAGAGATGCAGGAACGTCTTTCGAATCAAGCTGCATTAAAGCAGGAAAAAGAACTTATTGAAAAAGAGCTTAAAAGCTATGAGATAAAAGAAGTGCAGGCGCAAAAAGAGCTGCTTGCGGTACAATCAGAAATTGCTAAGCTTTCTGTCAGTGTAGAAAACGGTAAAAGTCAGATTATGGATATGCTCAACAGCAGAGCTTCTACGAAAGTCAAAAACCAGCATTTTGATACGATGTTAGAGCAGATTCGGGTGCAACGTGCAGAAATTCATAAACGGCTTATAGAATTGAAGGCAGAGACAGAAGAACAGTATAATCTGTCTAATGGGTATAAAGAAGAACTTACGTTGATATCGGAGCGCATTCGCAAGATTGTAGAAGAAAATAAGCAGTATGAAGAACTAATTGACGAAGTGCAGGAGACATTGAAGAAGCAGACAGAAGCATTTTCCATCGGGCAGACGGCATATCACAGAGAAAGTTCCAGGTTAGAGTCTTTGAAAAATATCACTGAGCGCTATGACGGCTATGGGAACAGTATCCGGCGTGTGATGGAACAGAAAGAGAAGGTTGCAGGACTTGTAGGCGTAGTTGCGGATATCATTAAAGTAGAAAAAGAATATGAGATCGCCGTAGAGACTGCGCTTGGCGGAAGCATACAAAATATCGTCACTTCGGATGAAGAGACTGCGAAAGAAATGATTACGTTCCTGAAACGCAATAAATTCGGGCGAGCAACATTCTTGCCGCTTACAAGCTTAAAGGGCGGAAGTAATTTTAAGAATCCTGAAGTATTAAAAGAAAACGGGGTCATCGGACTTGCCCATACCCTGGTAAAGGTAGAGGAAAAATACCGGGCGCTTGCAGAAAATCTGCTTGGAAGAACGGTTGTCGTAAAAAACATTGATCATGGTATTATGCTTGCAAGAAAATACCGCCAGTCCCTTCGTATTGTCACTCTGGAAGGAGAACTTATCAATGCGGGAGGAGCAATGACTGGCGGAGCATTTAAAAATGCGAGTAATCTTCTTAGCAGAAGGAGAGAGATTGAAGAGTTTGAAAAGACGGTATTACAGCTGAAAAAAGAAATGAACGAGATGGAAGCCGCCTTAAACGAAGGAAAGAAAAAGCGTGCCGAATATTACGCTAAGACGGATGCTATCCAGCAAAAGCTGCAAAAAGAGTATGTTCTTCAAAATACTGCCAAGATGAACTTTGAGCAGGCAAAGGCACATACCCAAGAATTAAAACAGTCCGTGGAAGAGTTAATGAAAGAAGGCAGAGAATTAGAAAGCCAGATTCAGGATATTGAGGAGAATAAAGAGTCAATCCAGATGGAACTTGAGACTTCAGAGAAGATGGAGCTCGAAGTTACCGGAAGCATCGAAGAGCAGCAAAAACAGCTTGAGAAAATGCGTGAGAAAGAGACGACAGCTTTGAGAAAGTCGGAGGAGCTTCATGTATCTTATGCAAATATGAAGCAGAAACAAGAATTTTTACTGGAAAATGAAGAGCGTATTCAAGAAGAACTGCTCAAATATACAGAAGAGTTAAAAGGATTAGAAGCAAATAAAGGAAATGCACTGGAAGAAATCCAGGAAAAAGAAGGAAAAATCGAAGAGATTCAGCAGACGATCGAAAATTCGAAAGAGCTGTTTGTTGAAATCGAAAAAGAAATCAAAATCGCTTCTGAAAAAAAAGAAGAACTTTCCGTGAAGAATAAGGCATTTATTCGTAGACGCGAAGAGTTGTCAAAGCATATGGCGGAATTGGATAAAGAGATTTTCCGTCTTACAAGCAAAAAAGAAAACTCAGAGCAGACTTTGGAAAAGCAGATAGACTATATGTGGGAAGAATATGAGATTACCTACAATCATGCTTTATCGCTTCGCGATGAAACACTTACGGATCTTAATTTTATGAAAAAGGAGATCCACAGTATTAAAAATGCGATCAAAGCGCTTGGCAATGTCAATGTCAATGCGATCGAAGACTATAAAAATGTTTCAGAGCGCTATGAATTCTTAAAGAAGCAGCAGTCGGATCTCGTGGAAGCCGAAGGAACACTAATGAAGATCATTGCAGAGTTGGATGAGGCAATGAGAAAGCAGTTTGCAGAGCAGTTTGAGAGAATCCGTGTGGAATATGATAAAGTATTCAAACAGCTTTTCGGCGGTGGAAAAGGCACACTGGAACTTATGGAGGATGAGGACATCCTGGACGCGGGAATCCGTATTATTGCTCAGCCGCCTGGAAAGAAGCTGCAAAATATGATGCAGCTATCCGGTGGAGAGAAAGCTCTGACGGCGATTTCATTGTTATTCGCGATTCAGAATCTAAAACCGTCTCCGTTTTGTCTGTTAGATGAGATTGAAGCGGCTTTGGATGACAGTAATGTTGTCCGCTTTGCAGAGTATCTGCATAAACTTACGGAAAATACACAGTTTATCGTTATCACGCATCGTAGGGGAACGATGACTGCAGCTGACCGTTTGTATGGTATTACCATGCAGGAAAAGGGAATATCGACCTTGGTATCGGTAGACCTTTTAGAAAATGATTTGACAAAATAAATAAAAAGAGGTGTGACAATGGCAGGAGGATTTTTTAAACGTCTTGTTTCGGGGCTTACAAAGACAAGAGACAATATTGTTGCCGGAATGGACAGTATTTTTCATGGATTTTCCAAAATTGATGATGATTTTTACGAAGAGTTGGAAGAAACCTTGATCATGGGAGATATCGGGGTTAGAACAACGATGGAAATCATAGAAAATCTAAAACAAAAGGTGAAAGAGCAGCATATTAAGGAACCTTTAGACTGCAAGCAGCTTTTAATAGACAGTATCCGTGAGCAGATGGAAGTGACCAGTACGGAATTCGAGTTTGAAAACCGTACTTCGGCTGTTCTGGTGATCGGAGTGAATGGGGTAGGAAAGACGACAACGATTGGAAAACTTGCAGGAAAGTATAGAAGCGAAGGAAAAAAAGTAGTGCTGGCAGCAGCAGATACATTCCGTGCGGCAGCTGGCGAGCAGTTAAGAGAATGGGCAAATCGTGCGAATGCAGAGCTTATCGGAGGTCAGGAAGGATCTGATCCGGCATCGGTTATCTATGATGCAGTTGCGGCAGCCAAGGCCAGACGTGCAGATATTTTATTGTGTGACACAGCCGGCAGACTTCATAACAAGAAGAACCTTATGGAAGAATTAAAGAAGATTAACCGCATTATCGAACGTGAATATCCGGATGCATATCGTGAGACATTAGTTGTTCTGGATGCGACTACCGGACAAAATGCGCTGGTCCAGGCAAAAGAATTCAGCGAAGCGGCAGAGATCACGGGTATTATTCTGACGAAGATGGATGGAACAGCCAAAGGCGGAATTGCGGTTGCAATCCAGTCAGAACTTGGTATTCCGGTAAAATATATCGGAGTTGGGGAAACGATTGATGATTTGCAAAAATTTGATTCCGATGAATTTGTAAATGCATTGTTTAAAGTAGAAGATGCTAAAAAAGAGGATGCATCAGATGAGGAATCGACTTGGGAGGAAGAATGGATATGATGACATTAGAAAGATTTGAGGAGGCAAGTGAGCTTGTAAAAAAAGTGACAACGCCTACAAAATTAATGTACAGTGAAGTGTTAAGTGAGCAGACAGGTGCAAAAGTATACTTAAAACCGGAAAATATGCAGGTGACAGGAGCTTATAAAATCCGTGGTGCATATTATAAAATACACACCCTGACACAGGAAGAGAAAGAGAAGGGACTGATTACTGCATCCGCAGGAAACCATGCACAGGGTGTAGCTTTCGCGGCAAAAGCATCCGGCTGTAAGGCAGTGATCGTAATGCCAACGATAACCCCGTTGATCAAGGTGAATCGCACCAAGGCCTTAGGCGCAGAAGTGATACTTTACGGAGATGTCTTTGACGATGCCTGTGAGAAAGCAAAGGAACTTGCAAAGGAGCAGGGCTATACTTTCGTGCATCCATTTAATGATCTGGATGTATCGATCGGTCAGGGAACTATTGCAATGGAAATCGTGCAGGAACTTCCGACCGTAGATTATATTTTAGTACCGGTTGGCGGAGGCGGATTGATCAGCGGTGTGGCAACACTTGCAAAGATGCTTAATCCGAAGATTCGCATCATCGGTGTAGAACCGGCGGAAGCAGCAAGTATGTTGGCGGCGCTGGAAGCCGGACATCCTGTGGAACTGCCGGATGCCAATACGATTGCAGACGGTACTGCTGTAAAAGAAGTCGGTGAACTTAATTTTGAATATGTACAGGAAAATGTAGAGCGTATTGTAACCGTAGAAGATGATGAATTGATCGGAGTATTCCTGGATATGGTAGAAAATCATAAGATGATCGTAGAAAATTCAGGACTTTTGACGGTAGCGGCATTAAAACAACTTGATTTAAGAGGGAAAAAAGTCGTATGTATCTTAAGCGGCGGCAACATGGATGTGATTACGATGTCGTCCATCGTACAGCACGGATTGATTCAGAGAGAGCGTATTTTTTCTATTTCTGTGCTTATGCCGGATAAGCCGGGCGAACTTGTGCATGTGGCAAAGACGATTGCAGACGCTAACGGCAATGTTATCAAGTTAGAGCATAATCAGTTCGTAAGCACGAACAGAAATGCGGCAGTGGAACTTCGTATCACGATAGAAGCATTTGGGCCGGAGCACAAGGAGCGTATCTTAAATGCACTGGCAACCGAAGGATATAAACCAAGGGTGATCGGAACAAAATTATATTAGAAATGTTTAAGGAGAGCAAGTGACTGGAAGCGGCAGCTGCTCTCTTTTTTAGATTTTGATGATATGTGTATTGACACAGAATGTATAATTGTATACAATTATACGAGAATTCAAAAAGAAAAAGGAGTGACTTCAATGGAAAATCGTAGATTATTCATGAATTATCATAACAATTTATTGCAATTAGAAGAGCATATGTATTCGCTTGTAGAGGTGGAGAAGCCGAATTTATTTTATAATATGTTTCGCTATGATGCGATTCCAAAGATTGCATTTAATGATAGAATAGTACCTCATAATATGCCAGATGAAATCTGGATCACGGACACTACATTTCGCGACGGACAGCAGTCGAGAGCGCCGTATACGACAGAACAGATTGTAACGATTTATGATTATTTGCACAGACTTGGTGGTCCGAAAGGAAAAATCAAACAATCTGAGTTTTTCCTCTATAGTAAAAAGGACCGTGATGCGGTTTATAAATGTATGGAACGCGGTTACGAGTTTCCGGAAGTGACAAGTTGGATCCGCGCCAGTAAGAAAGACTTTCAGCTTGTAAAAGATATCGGTTTGAAAGAAACCGGTATTTTAGTAAGTTGTTCCGATTATCATATTTTTTATAAATTAAAAATGACAAGAAAACAGGTGCTTGACCATTATCTTTCCGTGATTCGTGAATGTCTTGAGATTGGAGTAAGACCAAGATGTCATCTGGAAGATATTACCCGCGCAGATATTTACGGATTTGTAATACCGTTTTGTCTGGAACTGTCTAAATTGATGGAGCAGTATCAGATTCCGATCAAAGTGCGCGTATGTGATACGATGGGATATGGAGTAAACTATCCAGGGGCCGTAATTCCAAGATCAATTCCTGGTATTATTTATGGTATTATGATCCACGCAGGAATTCCAAGTGAACTTATTGAGTTCCATGGACACAACGATTTCTATAAGGCAGTAAACAATGCGACAACCGCATGGCTGTACGGTGCGAGCGGAGTAAACTGTTCGCTGTTTGGTATCGGAGAGCGTACGGGTAATACACCGCTTGAGGCGATGATATTCGAATATGCACAGCTTCGAGGAACACTCGATGGCATGGATACGACTGCGATTACGGAATTGGCAGAATATTATGAAAAAGAAATCGGATATGAGATTCCGCCGATGACACCGTTTGTCGGAAAGAACTTTAATGTGACAAGAGCCGGCATTCATGCGGACGGACTCTTGAAAAATGAAGAGATTTATAATATCTTTGATACAGGAAAGTATTTGAATCGTCCGGCGTTAGTGGCAGTATCCAATACTTCGGGACTTGCAGGAATCGCACATTGGATCAACACTTATTACAAGCTTCCGAAAGATCGTCAGGTAAATAAAAATGACGATTTGGTAGTGACATTAAAAGAATGGGTGGATACGCAATACGAAGATGGGCGAGTGACTGTAATGACAGACAATGAACTGGTACAGAAAATTACAGAAATTTGCCGTGAACAAAGTATCATTTTGTAGGAGAAGCAGGAGATTGATATAATGGAAGATTACCGGGATTATTCTCTTAGAGAACGGGTTTTTCACAAGATTCAGGAAGACATATTAAAGGGATGTTATAAAGAGGGCGAAGAACTTCGGGAACTGACGCTTAGCAAAGAGCTTGGCGTGAGCCGAACACCGGTAAGAGAAGCTTTGCGCCAGCTTGAATTGGAAGGGCTGGTGAATATCATTCCGAATAAAGGTGCATATGTACAAGGAATCAACGGGAAAGATGTAAAGGATATTTATATTATCCGTTCTCTTTTAGAGGGACTGTGTGCAAGATGGGCAACCGAGCACATGGGAAAAGAACAAATTGACCGAATGGAAGAAATCGTTTTGCTGTCGGAATTTCATCTGGAAAAGGGGGACGATGAGCAGGTCGTAAAGTTGGATGGAGAGTTTCATAAGCTCTTATATGAGGCAATGGACAGCAGAATTTTGGAACATATCATGACAGAACTGCATCAATATGTTAAAATGGCAAGGAAGACGTCTGTAGGGAAGGCTGATCGTGCAGAAAAATCCGTAAGAGAGCATAAAGGGATTTTGGAGGCCATTAAGAAAAAAGATGCAGACTACGCAGAAAAACTGGCAAATGCACATGTCATGCATGTGATGGAGAATTTAGGACAAAGTAATAAGGAGGAACAGGCACATGGAGAAGATTAAGATGACGACACCATTGGTAGAGATGGATGGTGACGAGATGACAAGAATTTTGTGGAAGATGATCAAGGATGAATTGATTCTTCCATATGTAGACTTAAAGACTGAATATTATGATTTGGGACTTGAGTATCGTAATGAGACGAATGATCAGGTGACCATTGATTCTGCAAATGCGACAAAGAAATATGGTGTGGCGGTAAAATGTGCTACCATTACTCCGAATGCAGCACGTATGAGTGAATATGATCTGAAAGAAATGTGGAAAAGCCCTAATGGTACGATCCGTGCGATTTTAGACGGAACGGTATTTCGTACCCCGATTGTCGTAAAAGGGATTGAACCTTGTGTGAAAAACTGGAAAAAGCCGATCACGATCGCAAGACATGCTTATGGCGACGTATACAAAAATACAGAGATGGTAATTCCGGGAGCCGGCAAGGTAGAACTTGTATATACTGCCGAGGATGGAAGCGAGACAAGAGAGCTTGTACATAATTATACCGGCGCAGGAATCGCACAGGGAATGCATAACTTAAATGGTTCGATTGAAAGCTTTGCAAAAAGCTGCTTCAATTACGCACTGGATACGAAGCAAGATCTTTGGTTTGCGACAAAGGATACTATTTCTAAAAAATATGACCATACCTTCAAAGATATTTTCCAGGAAATCTTTGATGCAGAATACAAAGAAAAATTTGAGGAAGCAGGAATCACTTATTTCTATACATTGATCGATGACGCAGTAGCACGTGTGATGAAATCAGAGGGTGGATATATCTGGGCATGTAAAAACTATGACGGAGATGTAATGAGCGATATGGTTTCTTCTGCATTTGGCTCACTGGCAATGATGACATCAGTTCTCGTATCACCAGACGGATATTACGAATATGAAGCTGCACACGGAACGGTTCAGCGTCATTATTACAAACACTTAAAAGGGGAAGAGACTTCTACGAACTCTGTCGCAACGATTTTTGCATGGACAGGAGCGCTTAGAAAACGCGGAGAATTAGATGGCAGCAAGGAGCTTATGGAATTTGCAGACCGTCTCGAAAAAGCAACGCTTAGTACGATTGAGAGCGGTAAGATGACAAAAGACCTTGCACTGATCACTTCATTGGAAAATGTAACGGTTCTTAATAGTGAAGAATTCATCAAAGAAATCGCAAAAAAATTATAATATGTAAAAATGAGAAGAACTTGCAGATCAAATCTTATTCTGCAAGTTCTTCCCATTTTTCATATAAGATTTCCAATTCTTGAGTGATCCCCGACTTTTCTTCCGAGAGCTCCCGGCATTTTAAAGAATTGGTATAAACTTCTTCTAAGGTCATCAACTCGTCGATTTCATTGTCGCGTTGCTCTAATTTAGAAATTCGCTCTTCCGTCTTTTTTAAATCACTTAGGCGTTTACGCTCTTTGGCCTGTGCTTCTTTTTGTGCCTTCCAGTCTAGCTTTGCCACGGATTGAGGTTCCTGCTTTTGAACAGGGGCAGAAACATCTTTTGCATAGGCGGCCCTAAGGGCTTCTTTCTTTTCGGTATAGTAATCATAATTCCCAATGTAATTGACAAAGGTATGATTGACAAGTTCCAGAATGCGTGTGGCAGTCTGATTGATAAAATAACGGTCGTGAGATACATAAAGTACCGTTCCGGTATAGTCATTGAGCGCTTTTTCCAAAATTTCTTTAGATTGAATGTCTAAATGGTTCGTTGGCTCATCCAGAATGAGAAAATTGGCTTCTGAGAGCATTAATTTTGCCAGAGAAACCCGACCGCGTTCTCCGCCGCTTAAATCACCAATTAACTTGTACACATCATCCCCGGTGAATAAAAATGCTGCCAGCGTATTACGAATCTCGGTATTCGTAAGCGTCGGATAGGCATCGGAAATCTCTTCGAAAATAGTTTTTTCCATATGAAGTACATGGTGTTCCTGGTCGTAATAACCTATTTGTACATTCGCGCCTAACTTAAATGTTCCCAAGTCGGCAGGGATGACTTCGTTCAAGATTTTTAAAAGAGTCGTTTTGCCGGTTCCGTTGTCACCTATGACTGCCACGTGTTCTCCGCGTTTGATTTCGAAAGAAATATCCCGGAAAAGAAGTTGGCTGCCAAAAGCCTTAGAAAGCAACTCTACGGAAAGGACATCATTGCCGCTTGTGATGGAAGGTTCCAGATGAAAATGAAGCTCGTTTGTACTTTCCACAGGTTTTTCCACGGGAGTGATTTTGGAAAGGAGCTTCTCACGGCTTTCTGCGCGCTTGATAGATTTTTCACGGTTGAAGGAGCGCAGCTTTGCGATAACCTCTTCATGATGCTTGATTTCTTGCTGCTGATTCAAATATTCTTTTAAGCGTGCTTCGCGAAGCTGTTGTTTTTTATAGGCATAGTCGCTGTAGTTGCCTGCATACATACGAAGTTCACCGTAATCAAGTTCTATGACTTTTGTTACGACGCGGTTTAGGAAATAACGATCATGGGACACGATAAGTACTGCGCCGGAATAATTCATAAGATAGGTTTCCAGCCATGTGATGGAATTCAGATCCAGATGGTTGGTAGGCTCGTCCAGAAGCAGAATATCCGGCTTGGTAAGCAAAAGTTTTCCGAGTGCCACACGGGTTTTCTGACCGCCGGAAAGTGTATCTACCTGTTTGGAAAAGTCTTCTTCTGCAAATCCAAGCCCCTTTAATACACCGACGATCTCACTGTTGCAGGCATAACCGTCCTCCTGTTCAAATCGTTGCGTGAGCAAATGGTAGGTTTTTAAGCGTTCGTCTAAGTCTGTGCCGGTGAGATGTTTTAATTCCTGCTCAATCGTGCGGATACGATCTTCCATTTCGATGACTGCTGCTTTGGCAGTCTGCATTTCCTCTAAAATGCTGTTGCCGCTTTCCATTTCCTGGTGCTGGGAAAGATAACCGATAGATTTTCCCTTTGTAAGGATGATATTGCCCTCGTCGGAAGGAATCTGACCCATAATGATCTTTAAAAGCGTTGTTTTGCCTGCGCCGTTGATTCCGACTAAGGCCGCCTTTTCCCGGTCTTCTATATGAAAGGAGCCATTTTTTACGATTATCTGGTCTCCGAATGCTTTTGTGATATTATGACATGCTAATATCATAGTGTACCTCCTGATAATTACAATCCCTATCATTATATCTGATTTCGTGTAAATTTCAATAAAAACAGATAAAAGAAGATGAAAAAATTGACTTTAAACTTACTATTTTATATAATAATTTGTAGAGTAAAAGAAGAATGGTAGGTAGCGAAACATGCAGGAAAGAGAGATTTCCCAGGCAGTCATAAGAAGGCTTCCACGATATCATCGTTATCTTGGAGAGTTGTTGGAAAACGGATTAGAGCGGATTTCTTCGAACGATCTGAGTAAAGCGATGAAAGTTACTGCATCACAGATACGTCAGGACCTTAATAATTTTGGCGGTTTTGGTCAGCAAGGATATGGATACAATGTAGAATATCTTCATACGGAGATTGGAAAAATTCTGGGTCTTGATAAAAAGCATAGTATGGTCATTATCGGAGCAGGGAATTTAGGACAGGCACTTGCAAACTATCAAAGATTTGAGAAAAGCGGTTTTGTTTTGAAAGGACTTTTTGATGTGAATCCAAAGCTTCAAGGATTAACTGTCCGCGGTGTAGAGATTCGGATGATGGATGAACTACAGAATTTTGTACGTCAAAATCAAGTTGAGATAGCGGTTCTTACGCTTCCGAAAGAGAAGGCAATTGAAGCGGCGAATCTTTTAGTAGAATATGGAGTAAAAGCAATCTGGAATTTTGCACATACAGATTTGACTTTGCCGGAAAATATCATTGTTGAAAACGTTCACTTGTCAGAAAGTCTGATGCAGCTTTCCTATAAGATCACAAGATATGAGAAAGAACATTCAAAAGTGGAATAAAGACAATGAGTGACAACGTGTATGGAAAGCAAAAGCTTTGTACACGTTGTTTTTAATCTTATAGGAAACACCTTGTCACGCTAAAGCGTGAAAGTTTTTCCTATAAGGCAAAACCCTCCGGGAGGATGCGCACTGCGGCGTACAATGAAGTTGTCGTATGCGACCGCCGCAGGCGCAAGAATGTGCGAAGCACATTCCCTGTTCAAAATCTTTATGTAAAGAATTTTACAGCATCTGAATTCCGTTTTCCAATGCTTCTTGTATGATCTCTTCCGGCCAGATGGAGGACTGGACTTCTCCGATATGTGCTTTTCTTAAATAGAACATGCAGATACGGGACTGACCGATACCACCTCCGATCGTATATGGAAGCTCATGGTTTAACAGTGCTTTTTGAAATGCAAGTTCTGAGCGCTCTTCACAGCCTGCTGTTTTTAACTGGCGTCTCAGAGATTCTTCATCTACGCGGATTCCCATAGAGGAAAGTTCCAAGGCAATATCAAGTACCGGATAGTAGACGATGATGTCACCGTTTAATTCCCAATCGTCATAGTCAGGAGCTCTGCCATCATGCTTTTCCCCGGATGCGAGAACTTTGCCTATCTGAGAGATGAAGACTGCACCCTTAGCTTTTGCGATGGTGTATTCACGTTCTTTGGCGGTACAGTTAGGATATAGATCTTCCAGTTCCTGAGAGGTGATAAAGAAAATATCATCTGGAAGAATCTTTTCTATGTAATTGTAACGTCTTGATATATAGCATTCTGTTTCTTTTAAAGCAGAATATACTTTGCGGACGGTGTACTCCAATGTCTCTGTATTACGTTCCTCCTGGGAAATTACTTTTTCCCAATCCCACTGGTCTACATAGAGGGAATGGATATTGTCAGTGTCCTCATCACGGCGAATGGCAGTCATATCCGTATATAAACCTTCACCGGAATGAAATCCATAATGTTTTAATGCAAGACGTTTCCATTTGGCGAGTGAATGAACAATCTCAGCCGGTGCGTCGTTTTGCTCTTTGATACCGAATGTGACTGGGCGTTCTACGCCATTTAAATTGTCATTTAATCCGCTTTGCGGTGTGACAAAAAGTGGTGCAGAGACACGGGTTAAATGTAAAGATTTTGCAAGAGCGCGTTCGAAAAAGTCTTTTACTTCTTTGATGGCAACTTCTGTCTCACGGATTGTAAGAGGAGCATGATAGTGCTCAGGGATGGTTAAGTGTTCCATAACAAAACTTCCTTTCTGAAAAATATTGATGTCCTTCGGGTTCTCTTTAAATGGTTGTCAGGCTAATTATCATCTTTTTTTAAAAGCCGGTATATAAGTGTATATGCATAAAGCAAAACCGGAATTATGATGGTAAGCGCAACAGATGCTTTTAAAAGACTTAGAGATCTTGTATGGTCTATAAAAGCAAAAATCAGTGTGCTTGCATAGAGCGCTACTAGAAGAATCACTCCTGCAATTGCTAAAATACGTTTTGTTTTTTTCATGATGTTATGTTCCTTTTTCTATCATAATGACTCTATTATAAAGAGTAATGCTGAAAAAATCAAATAAGTTATGAAAGAAATGTTTTGAAAAAAAGAAAGATATAGTGTATAATATCACTTGGAAAAAATGAAAACGATAAAGGAGTATATAGAAATGAGTTTATTAGAACAGTGGAGAGAGACTGCCTATTCTAAAGAAATGAATAAAACCCAGCTTCAGAATTTTTGGAGTACTTATTTTGCAATCGAAAAAGAAATCTATGAAAAGCTTTTAGAGAATCCGGACGAAGAAGTAAAAGGAACCGTGAAAGAGCTGGCGGCAAGATATGGACAGGAAGTATTTACGATGGTAGGTTTCCTGGATGGAATCAACGAAAGTTTGAAAGAGCCAAATCCAATCGAGACTATGGAAGAGGATACTGTTGTAAGTCTTGCCTTTGATAAAGAAAAGCTTTATAAGAACATGGTCGATGCAAAAGCGGACTGGCTTTATGAATTGCCACAGTGGGATAAGATTTTTGAACCGGAAAGAAAAAAAGTATTATACAAAGAGCAAAAAAATTCTGGTACTATCCGTAAAGAGAAGAAAATCGGCAGAAATGAACCATGTCCATGCGGAAGCGGTAAAAAGTACAAGCATTGCTGCGGAAAATAATAATGTTAAGCATCAGGCGTCCGAAAGGGGCGCCTGATTTTGATAATATACCGGGAGGGGAAAATGGCTATATTCGGGAGCATATGTATTTTATATTGGCTGATTTTGTGTATTTACACAAAAAAGTTGAACACAACGTTCGCGCCTTTTTGGCTTTTTGCAGGAGCCATATTGATTGCCTATGAAAGAGTTGGGAGTTGTCTTCCGGCATGGTGCGCCAACATTGTGATGACTTTGGTGTTGATTGGATTTGTCTTGTTTTTGACTGTGGAAAGTCTGATATTGATATTTGCAAGGCAGAAAGCACCGGAAGATCTGGAGTATTTGATTGTCTTAGGAGCACAGATTCGGGGAAAAAAGATTACCGATACCTTGCAAAGAAGATTGGATGCGGCGCTTGCATATACAAAGAAGAATGTACATACGAAGATTATCGTGTCCGGCGGTCAGGGAAAGCATGAAGATATCTCAGAGGCGGAAGCTATGAGAAGATATCTTATGGAACGAGGGTTTTCAAAAATACGCCTGTGTGTGGAAGATAAATCGACAACGACATATGAAAATTTGAGAAACAGTGCACAATTTTTGAAAAAGGAGCGAAGCAGCGTGGGGATTGTTACGAACAATTTCCACATATTTCGCAGTATTTGGATTGCAAAACATGTCGGATATAAAAATGTAAGCGGTGTGGCAGCAGGGACAAAAAAAGTAATGTGGCCAAACTATATGGCGAGGGAGTTTTTTGCGGTGTGCAAAGAGCTTATCTGTGAGAAACGGAGGAAGAAAGATGGAAAGCAGAGTAGATAGGGCAGAAGCTAATTTCCGGGAAGGTTATAATTGCGCACAGTCTGTATTTTTGGCTTACGCGGACATTGCCGGAATCGATAGGGCAACAGCGCTTAAGCTTACGAGTGCGTTGGGAGCAGGATTTGGTAAGCTGCGTGAAGTGTGCGGCGCAGTCAGCGGAATGACTTTGATGGCAGGGCTTCTGGAAGGATATACGGATTCGGAAGACCGGGAAAATAAAATCAAGGTGTACCACAAGACGCAGGAAATGGCAGCAGAATTTAAGAAACGCCAGGGAAGCATTATCTGCCGGGAAATACTGAATCTGAAAGAAGGGGAAGACCAGGCAGAGCCATCGGTGCGCACAAAAGAATATTATGAAGACAGACCTTGCCTGAAGGCTATCCGGGATGCGGCGCAGATTATAGAGGAAATGCTGTTGACAAATCAATCACCGGTGTTATAATAAAAGAAGCTTAGAATTGGAAATAGGAAAAGCGTAGAAGAGAAGAGTAAGCTAAGGAAGAATCAAAGAGAGAGAGGGATGGTGAGAGCCTCTTATTCCAAATTAGCCCAAGACCACCTCGGAGCGGCAGCAAACCTGCCCGGTGATACCGTTATCATCTTGAATGAAGTGATTTGACATTATATTACAATGTCAGATAAACGGGGTGGAACCGCGAGAAAAACTCGTCCCTTGCAATGATGTATTTTGTTGCAAGGGATTTTTTGTCTTATAGGAAACACCTCGGCGCGCAAAGCGTGCAAGCCCCTCATGAGTGAGGGGATGGGGGAGTTGAAGTGGGCTTGCCCACTTTGTTCTAATGCAAGGAGAAAAACATGAAAAAATTATTATTCATATATAATCCAAATGCAGGCACCGGTATGTTAAGATCACATTTGATGGACGTGATTGATATTTTTGTGAAGGCAGGATATGAAGTGACAGTATATCCGACTCAGCAATATAAAGACGGATATAGAAAAGTGAAGGAATTTAAAGCAGGATATGATTTGCTTGTGTGCAGCGGCGGAGATGGGACGCTTGATGAGATTGTAACCGGTATGATGGAACGGGAAGATAAAATCCCAATCGGCTATATTCCGGCAGGTACGACGAATGATTTTGCAAACAGTCTGAGCATTCCTAAGAATGTCCGTGAAGCTGCCAGTATCGCTGTAAATGGAACGGTATTCTCGTGTGATGTGGGAAAATTTAATAAAGATACGTTTGTGTATATCGCGGCTTTTGGACTTTTTACAGATGTATCTTATCAGACGAAACAGGAAATGAAAAATATCCTGGGGCATTTGGCATATGTATTGGAAGGAGCCAAGAGGTTGTTTGCTATTCCCTCCTATCATATCAAAGTGATTTATGACGGTCAGGAGATTGAGGATGAATTTGTGTTTGGCATGGTGACAAATTCAAAGTCTGTAGGCGGATTCCGTAGTATCATAGGAAAAAATGTGGTGTTTGATGACGGGGAATTTGAAGTTACATTGATAAAAATGCCAAAGAATCCGCTTGCTCTGCAAGAAATTGTAGCGGCTTTACTGATTGAACAGATTGATACAAAATATATGTATATGTTTAAAGCTTCCCAGGTTACTTTTGAGTCTATCCAGGAAATTCCATGGACATTGGATGGAGAGTTTGGAGGCCGGCATGATACAGTCGAAATCCAAAATTGCAAACAGGCATTGAATATTATGGTTGACGCGAATGCGGTTGAAAAACTTACGATAGATAAGCTGTTGGTGGAAAGTGAATAAAGAAGCAGCAGTTTAACCATAACAGCAGTGCTGCGAAAAAATTTAAAAAAGTACTTGTATATTTTGATGAAATGCGTTACAATATACAAGTACGAAATCCGGCCCCATGGTCAAGCGGTCAAGACGCTAGCCTCTCACGCTGGAATCAGGGGTTCGATTCCCCTTGGGGTCATTGGAAAACCGTGAAATTTCTTTAGTGAAAAAGAAGTTCCGCGGTTTTTTCTTTTGTGTGGAAAGTATCGAGCGGCGTAAGAAAAAATTTTTCCAATAAAAAGTAAAAAGATGTCCAAATCACTTTACTTTTATAAAACGGATGAGGTATAATAAATTGCATAAAAAATATGATTCAAAGAATCGGAGGAAAAAATTATGTTAGTAGCAGCAAAAGAAATGCTTGACAAAGCAAAAGCAGGTCACTACGCAGTAGGACAGTTTAATATCAATAATTTAGAGTGGACAAAAGCAATTCTGCTTACAGCTCAGGAATGCAATTCTCCAGTAATCCTTGGTGTATCTGAGGGTGCAGGAAAATACATGACAGGTTTCAAGACAGTAGCCGATATGGTAAAGGCTATGATTGATGAGCTTAACATTACGGTTCCTGTAGCTCTTCACTTAGACCACGGCAGCTATGAGGGATGCTACAAATGTATCAAAGCTGGATTTTCTTCTATCATGTTCGATGGTTCTCATTACCCGATCGAAGAAAACGTTGAGAAGACAAAAGAATTAGTAGCAGTTGCTCACGCAATGGGAATGTCTATCGAAGCAGAAGTTGGATCTATCGGCGGAGAAGAAGACGGCGTTGTAGGCGCTGGTGAATGTGCAGACCCACAGGAATGTAAAATGATCGCAGATCTTGGTGTAGATATGCTTGCAGCAGGTATCGGTAACATTCATGGAAAATATCCTGCAAACTGGCAGGGATTAAGCTTCGAAACACTCGATGCTATCCAACAGCTGACAGGTGCTATGCCATTAGTTCTTCATGGTGGTACAGGTATTCCGGCAGATATGATCAAAAAAGCAATTGACTTAGGCGTATCTAAGATCAACGTAAATACAGAATGCCAGTTATCATTTGCAGCAGCTACCCGTGAATACATCGAAGCTGGTAAAGATAATCAGGGTAAAGGCTTTGACCCACGTAAATTACTTGCACCTGGATTTGAAGCTATCAAAGCAACTGTAAAAGAAAAAATGGAATTATTCGGTTCTATCGATAAAGCTTAATTTCACAATTAAAAAAAGGCATTCCAAGCGATTGGGGTGCCTTTATTTATGAAAGGAACAAAAGGATGAGTGAGACAATAAATGTAGCAGCGATTTATGGAGAAAATGTGTTTAATGACACTGTGATGCAGGAACGTCTGCCGAAAAAAGTTTATAAAGACCTGAAAAAAACGATTGAAGAAGGGAAGGATCTAGACCTTGTGACAGCGGATGTAATCGCTCATGAGATGAAAGAGTGGGCGCTCGAAAAGGGTGCCACGCATTATACTCACTGGTTCCAGCCGCTGACTGGTGTGACAGCTGAAAAGCATGATTCCTTTATATCGGCGCCAATGCCAAATGGAAAAGTGTTGATGAGTTTTTCCGGAAAGGAGCTTATCAAAGGGGAGCCGGATGCATCTTCATTTCCGTCAGGAGGACTTAGGGCTACGTTTGAGGCGAGAGGGTATACAGTCTGGGACTGTACGTCTCCGGCATTTGTAAAGAAAGACCAGAATAGCTGCGTTTTATATATACCAACCGCGTTTTGTTCCTATACAGGAGAGGCGCTTGACCAAAAAACGCCGCTGCTTCGTTCTATGGAGGCAATTAATGAACAAGCGCTTCGTTTTTTGCGCCTGTTTGGAAATACAACCTCCAGAAAAGTAAAGCCGTCTGTTGGAATTGAACAGGAATATTTTCTGGTGGATCGGGAGAAATATTTACAAAGAGAAGATTTGATCTTTGCAGGAAGAACATTGTTTGGGGCAATGCCTCCGAAAGGACAGGAACTTGACGATCATTATTTTGGCAGTATTCGTGACCGTATTGCGAATTTTATGAGTGCGATCAACGAAGAACTGTGGAAGCTTGGCGTAACGGCAAAGACACAGCATAACGAAGCGGCGCCTGCACAGCATGAGCTGGCTCCGATTTATATGGAGTGTAACGTTGCGGTAGATCATAATCAGCTGATTATGGAAACACTTAAAAAGATGGCATATCGTCAGGGACTGCACTGCCTGCTGCATGAAAAACCATTTGCAGGAGTGAATGGTTCTGGTAAACACGATAACTGGTCTTTGACGACCGATGATGGGAAGAATCTTCTGGATCCTGGAAAGACGCCGCATGAAAACATTCAATTCTTATTGATGTTGATGTGTGTATTAAGGAGCGTCGACAAACATGCAGCTCTTTTAAGAGAATCGGCTGCAGATCCGGGGAATGACTTGCGTCTTGGAGCAGCAGAGGCTCCACCGGCAATTATTTCTGTATTTTTGGGAGAGCAGCTTAGTGACGTGTTAAACCAGCTTGTGGAGACTGGTTCCGCGACGCATAGTATTAAGGGCGGAACGCTGGAGACAGGTGTAAAGGCGGTACCGGATTTTGCAAAAGATGCGACAGACCGCAATCGGACATCGCCGTTTGCATTTACAGGAAATAAATTTGAGTTTCGTATGACAGGATCGAGAGATTCCGTGGCAGGACCGAACGTGGTACTCAATACGATTGTTGCAGAGGCGCTTTGTGAAGCATGTGATATCCTGGAGAAAGCAGACGATTTTGAAAAGGCAGTGCATGATCTTATCAAAGAGTACGCAATTGAGCATCAGCGTATTGTTTATAATGGCAATGGATATTCCGAGGAGTGGATAGAGGAAGCGGAACGCCGCGGGCTTCCAAACCTTGAGAGCATGGTAGATGCGATTCCGGCGCTTACCTCAGATTCATCGGTAGCGCTATTTGAGAAGTTTAATGTATTTACAAGAAAAGAATTGGAGTCTCGAGAAGAGATTAAATATGAGGCGTATGCCAAAGCGATTAATATTGAAGCGCGTACGATGATCGATGTCGCAAGCAAACAGATCATTCCGGCTGTCGTAAAATATACAAAGACGTTGGCAGATGCAGTGAATGCGGTTGTAGCGGCCGGCGTGGATGCTGATGTACAGCTTGCACTGTTAAGAGAAGTATCCGGTTTGCTAAAAGAGGCAAAAGAAGCGCTTACTAATTTGGAAGAGCTTGATAAAGAAGCAGAGCAAAAGCCGGAAGGAAAAGAGCAGGCGAGATTTTTCCGGGATGCGATTGTCCCTGCGATGGAAGCGTTGCGCATTCCGGTTGATAAGCTTGAGATGCTGGTAGATAAATCTGCATGGCCGATGCCGTCTTATGCAGAGTTGATATTTGAAGTATAGGTAGTGCACCGGGAGGAAAGCAGTATGACGCGAGGCGAATTTTTAGATAGGCTTGGGGAGTCTTTAGAGGGCGAATTAAATGGATCTGAGATACAGAAACAAGTCGCTTATTATGAGCAGTATATAATAGAAGAAACCAAGAACGGAAAGAACGAGGAAACAGTAATAGAGTCTTTAGGAGACCCATGGATCATTGCGCGTTCCGTCATTTCAGGTGTTGAGATGTCTGGAGGATATCAGAGCGAAGGATATAACACAGATATTTATGGAGAGGAACAATATGATTCTGGCGAGGAAGCATACAGACAGGATAAAGTACATGTGTACACGTTTGGAAAATGGTGGCAAAAATCCTTGCTGGTGCTTGCGATAGTTGGAATTTTGACTGGCATCATTTCTCTTATCATGGGGATTATCAGTATAGTACTGCCGATTTTGATACCGGTTATGATCATCGTTTTCATATTAAGATATTTTAGCGGAGGAAAGCGTTGACGATATATAAAAAAATGAAGAATGTGCGAAGCACATTCTTCATTTTTTGCTCTGTGTAAAGTAAAAGACCGATGGGGGAGCCATCGGTCTTTTGAGGGGAGTATAAATAATTAATAAGGGGTTGCAGAAAGAATACTTTCTACAAGAAACAGTATAATATACAAGTTTTGAAAAAGCAAGTTAATTTTTCAAAAATTCCCAAAATATTGAAAGAAAAGTAAATTTGTGCGCATAAGAAAGCCGGAAAGAGACATACTAAGGGTGTAATAAATATTAGGAGGAAGAACAAATGGCAAAAAATTATAGTTCTAAGAATGAAACAACTTCAAATGCATCTAATGTATCTGACGCATCTAATGCGAAAAACAAAAACTCTAACAAGAATGCATCTAATAAAAACAAAGCATCTAATGCTTCAAACGGTGGCGTTTCAAACGGCGATGCTTCAAACTGCTATCGTTAATTAGAAGCGGTGTAAAAGCAAGATGAGAAAGCAGGGGGCGGGGAATGGAAAAGAAATTCCCCGCCCCTTACTTTGCTTATTGACAATCAATATATTGACCCGTAATATAGAAGTTAAGCAAAGAGCGAAGGAGACAATGAATGGAAAGAATAGAACTGATTGCGCCGTGTCATTTTGGACTGGAGGCAGTTTTAAAAAGGGAAATCTGGGATTTGGGCTATGAGATTTCCAGTGTAGAAGATGGAAGAGTTACATTTGTTGCCGATTATGAAGATATATGTCGTGCAAATGTGTTTTTGCGTTCTGCGGAGAGAATACTTCTAAAAGCAGGTACATTTAAAGCAGAAACATTTGATGAATTGTTTGAGAGGACAAAGGCATTGCCATGGGAAAAATTTATCCCTAAGAATGGGAAATTCTGGGTTGCAAAAGCTGCGTCTGTGAAAAGTAAATTATTCAGTCCGTCAGATATACAGTCTATTATGAAGAAAGCAATCGTGGAACGCATGAAAGAAAAGTATCATGTGGAATGGTTTGAAGAGGACGGAGCTTCTTATCCGATTCGTGTGTTTCTTATGAAGGATGTGGTTACGATAGGTATCGATACATCTGGTGTTTCTTTACATAAAAGAGGCTATCGTCTGATGTCGAGCAAAGCGCCGCTTACAGAGACGCTTGCTGCTGCATTGATTATGTTGACGCCTTGGAGGAAGGAACGTATTCTTGTGGATCCATTTTGCGGAAGCGGTACATTCCCGATTGAGGCGGCAATGATGGCAGCGAATATCGCACCAGGGATGAATCGTGAGTTTACAGCCGAAGAATGGACAAACCTGATTTCGAAAAACGCCTGGTATGAAGCGATAGACGAAGCGAATGATTTGGTGAATGATAAGATAGAGGTAGACATTCAGGGGTATGATATTGATGGCGAAGTGATAAAAGCAGCGCGTGAGAATGCAAAACTCGCAGGGGTAGAGCATCTCATCCATTTTCAGGAGCGTGCGGTGAAAGATTTGCGTCATCCAAGAAAGTACGGATTTATCATCACGAATCCGCCGTATGGCGAACGATTGGAAGAAAAAGAGAATCTTCCGGCATTATATCGGGAATTTGGCGAGAGCTTTAAAAAGCTGGATACCTGGTCTGCGTATATGATTACTTCTTATGAAGATACGGAGCGTTATTTTGGAAGGAAAGCAGATAAAAACAGAAAGATTTATAATGGAATGCTTAAGACATATTTTTATCAGTTTTTAGGACCAAAACCGCCCAAACCAAACAAATAGATTTCGAGAGAGTATATAGGATGAAAGAGGAATGTATATGAAGAACAGGATTGTATTTGCTACCGGAAATCAAAACAAGATGAAGGAAATCCGTATGATTCTTGCTGATCTTGGCATGGAGATCCTTTCCATGAAAGAGGCAGGGGTAGATATTGACGTTGTGGAGGATGGAAAAACATTTGAAGAGAATGCAATGATCAAAGCGTGTGAGATTGCGAAGTATTTGCCAAATGACATTGTTCTGGCAGATGATTCGGGGCTGGAAATCGATTATCTGAATAAAGAGCCTGGGATTTATTCGGCAAGATATGCGGGGGTCGATACTTCTTATGATATTAAAAATAATCTTCTTCTTAGCCGGCTTGAGGGTGTGCCGGATGAGAAACGTACTGCGAGATTTGTGTGTGCGGTTGCAGCCGCATTTCCGGATGGAGACACGGAGGTTGTCAGGGGAACGATAGAAGGACGTATCGGATATGGGATTAAGGGTAACAATGGTTTTGGCTATGATCCGATTTTCTTTGTGCCAGAGTACAACTGTACCACTGCCGAGATGGAGCCGGAGCTTAAGAATGAACTAAGTCACCGCGGAAGAGCGCTTCGGAGCATGCGTGAAATAATGGAGAAAAAATATGAGAATATTAATTGTTAGTGATACACATGGGCATCACCGTAATTTTGACAGGGCAGTTAAAAAAGCCGGAAAATTTGATATGTTGATTCACCTTGGAGATTTGGAAGGCGGCGAAGCTTATGTGGAAGCGGCTTTGGATTGTCCGGTGCATATGGTGGCTGGTAATAATGACTTTTTTTCGGATTTGAAAAGAGAAGAGGAGTTTGAGATTGGCGGATATCGTGTGATGATAACACATGGGCATTATTATTATGTATCTATGGGAGTGGAAGTGCTCGTGGGAGAAGCGAGGGCAAGGGGAGCTGACATTGTGATGTTTGGCCATACGCATAAACCATTTTTGGAAGAGAGAGAGGGAGTGATTGTGTTGAACCCGGGAAGTCTTTCTTATCCAAGGCAGCAGGGGCACAGAGGAAGTTATATGATCATGGAAATCAATGAACATGGCGAAGCGCAATTTTTTACGGACTATGTATAGGGAGACGTTTGTTGTAAACCTGTAAAAAGCGCATGAAAAACGGGTTAAGAAACAGCAAAAAATCAATGCTGAAGTGAAAAGTTTATTTCCACTTTGAAAAATGAGAAAATAAAAGTGGCAATTACTCTTACAAAAAGGTGTAATTGCTGCTTTTTCTGTTTCATAAAGTAGAAATAAGTGCTACACTAAACAAAGAAAACAACAGGTTACCTAAAGAAGAGAGATTTTTCTTTGCATCACAAAAAAGCGGATTTTAGTCGTTGTTTTAAAAGTGAAAGACTAAATTCCACTTGCGTTGGGTTATATTTACTTTCTTTGACAGCCGCCTGTTGTTTTTTGATGTGGTAGTTTTATTTACTTATTTTTCTGCTTGAGTAAATATGGTTTTAAAATAATCTGGTCTTTTTCAATCGGATGGATGCCGAAAGCGATCAGCTTTTCATACAGATCCTGATACATAAATTCAGTCAGTTCCAACGGACTTTTATTGCCAAGCACCTCGCAAGGCGAAGAGTTTACATGGCTGAGAACCAGATTCAGCTCGGACTGGCAGGTCAGTCCGAGATTTTTCAGATTTGTTCCCTTTGGAAGAATGTAGCGGAGTTCTATATGCTTATTTTCCAGAGTGCCTTTTTGCCCTGACTGCATAGGATCGCAGTAAAATACTCTTGTCCGTCTAGTGCCATCAGAAGAGGTTTCCATAGCTTCAGCAGCTGAAAATTCTGTTCCTCGATCAGTCAACAGGACATGGACATATTTACGAAATAATTCTGTACCAAGAATGGATTCAAGGATATCAACGCCTTCTTTCATGGAAACAGCCGTTTTCTCGTTGTGGTATAAAGCAAGAATGATCCCAGCTCTCACAAATTTAAAAGTCTGAAGGAAAGGACCGTTTGTTTCATCGTTATAGACGGTATCTATTTGAGTGACAAAGACCTCAGAATTTTCGGAGAGATAGGTCTCATAATCGTTGTAGGTTCTGCCTTCGAGATATTTTTTGTCGGCGCGTTTCTTGTAAGTTTTTGCTTTTTTCTTTGTCAGCTTGCGTGATACTTGGCGTCGCAGATCCAGGACAGTGATTCCTGCAATTTCACGAAAAACATTGTTTTCGATATAATTGTAAAGAGTTTTTTCAGAAATGCACAGTTCCGGATGGTTTGTAATGATCTGATACGGAGACTGCCCCTGTTTCAGAAGAGGTGCGATAACAGAAGCCATTTGTTTCGCCTCTTGTATGGTAAGATTGACCCCTTCGCGAGAATCAATCAAAGTGGTACGGTAATCCATATGAGCATCTTCCGGACAGTATAGGTATTTATCAAATCGACAGCGGGACCAGTTGGAACAGCCATTGCAGGCACCAGGGGAGCGGTCACGCCTTGAACAATAAAAAGGAGTGTACTCCGGGCAGTCAGGAGAACACTGACGTCCATAAACACATTTTTTATAGTGATTGCATTCCAGAGGCATCTTACACTTATGAGTAAGAGATCTGTGGAGTTTAATCTCTTTGCCAACAGTAGACTTATCTTTGCCAATGGTCTGAGCGATAGCAGTTTTTGTGGAGGCATTGGTAATACCGGAGAGAATGATACGCCGTTCCTCTAATGTTAAATGAGAAAAAGAGTTTTGAGTTTTCATAATAGACACCGACCTTTCTGGCGACTGCCTGCTATGAAAAGTGTAAGACTAAATACTACATTTGTGAAAGAGGAAATGAGTGAAAGACTAAAATCTACTTTTGCGTATTCAAAGTGGAAATAAACTTTTCACTTCAGTTTTTATTTCAGCTGTATAGAAGAAAAGAGCTTGACGGCTGATGACGAACACCGTATAATAATGGAGTATACGAAAAAAAGCTAGGACGAAGACAGTAGGATATCAGCAAAAGGAACAGAGAATCGGGGATGGTGGAAAACCGATGCGAGTAGGGATATCTGAATATCACTTCAGAGCTGCAGTTACTGAATAATACGACGTAAGAAAACATCAAGATTGGGGAATAGTAAGTACTGCCGGGGTTCCGCCGTTACATGGAACGTATGTGAAGCATATTGTTAAAGGTGGTATAGCGAACGAATTACAGACTTTCGCCCTTTTAGGGCGGAAGTCTTTTTGCGCGAAGGTAAGGACATGGGCAGGCTGCCCGCGACCGAGCAGCGTTGCTGCGAGGTGCGCGAGCAATCCTTGCTTAGAGAATACGCGTGAGCAGCTTTGCTGTGAGGTGCGCGGGCAATCCTTGCTTAGAGGATACGCGTGAGCAGCTTTGCTGCGAGGTGCGCGGGCAATCCTTGCTTAAAGGATATGATACCATCGCCAAACTCATGAAAGGAAGAAGATTCATGTATCAGAAAGTATCACCTGATCTAAGATTTGTTGATCGGGAAAAAAAGACAGAAAAATTTTGGGCAGAAAACCACATTTTTGAGAAGAGTATGGAGAACCGTAAGGAGGGGGAAACCTATACATTTTATGACGGACCTCCAACAGCAAACGGAAAGCCGCATATCGGTCATGTATTGACACGTGTTATCAAGGATATGATTCCAAGATATCGTACAATGAAAGGTTACATGGTACCAAGAAAGGCCGGATGGGATACGCATGGTCTGCCGGTAGAATTGGAAGTAGAAAAATTACTTGGGTTAGATGGCAAGGAACAGATCGAGGAATATGGCTTGGAGCCATTTATCGGTCATTGTAAGGAAAGTGTCTGGAAATACAAGGGTATGTGGGAGGATTTCTCTGCAACAGTCGGTTTCTGGGCGGATATGGATGATCCATATGTAACCTACCACAATAACTTTATAGAGTCTGAGTGGTGGGCATTAAAACAGATTTGGGAGAAAGGTCTTTTGTACAAAGGATATAAGATCGTACCTTATTGTCCGCGTTGCGGGACACCTCTTTCCAGTCACGAAGTAGCACAGGGATATAAAGACGTGAAAGAACGTTCTGCAATCGCAAGATTTAAAGTAAAAGATGAAGATGCTTATATCCTTGCATGGACGACAACGCCTTGGACGTTGCCTTCAAACGTAGCGCTTTGTGTAAATCCAAATGAGACTTATGTAAAAGTAAAGGCGGCAGATGGCTATACCTATTATATGGCGGAAGCGCTTCTTGATACGGTATTAGGAAAGCTTGCCCAGGAAGGTCCGGCATATGAAGTATTAGAAACTTATGTGGGCACCGATCTGGAAGGTAAGGAATATGAGCCGCTGTTCCCATTTGTGGAATTAAAGAAGAAAGCTTACTATGTGACATGCGATACCTATGTTACATTGACAGACGGTACAGGGGTTGTTCATATTGCGCCTGCATTTGGTGAAGATGACTCTCAGGTAGGACGTAAATACGACCTTCCGTTCCTTCAGCTGGTAAATGAAAAAGGCGAGATGACAGAAGAGACGCCTTGGGCCGGCACATTTTGTAAGAAGGCGGATCCGCTGGTATTAGAAGATTTGGAAAAGAGAGGACTTCTTTTCTCTGCTCCGAATTTTGAGCATAGCTATCCACACTGCTGGAGATGTGACACACCGCTTATTTATTATGCGCGTGAGTCATGGTTTATCAAGATGACAGCAGTAAAAGATGATTTGATCAGAAATAACAATACAATTAACTGGATTCCGGAAAGCATCGGTAAGGGACGTTTTGGCGACTGGTTAGAGAACGTGCAGGACTGGGGCATCAGCCGTAACCGTTACTGGGGAACTCCGCTTAACATCTGGGAGTGTGAATGCGGACATCAGCATGCGATTGGAAGCATTGAGGAATTAAAGTCCATGTCCGAGAATTGTCCGGATGACATTGAGCTTCATCGTCCGTTTATTGACGGTGTAACAATCAAATGTCCGCACTGCGGCAAGGAAATGCACCGCGTACCAGAAGTAATCGATTGCTGGTTTGACAGTGGAGCAATGCCATTTGCACAGCACCACTATCCATTTGAAAATAAAGAGTTATTCGAGCAGCAGTTCCCGGCGAACTTTATCTCCGAGGCTGTTGACCAGACACGTGGATGGTTCTATTCTTTATTGGCAATTTCGACATTAGTATTCAATGAAGCGCCATACAAGAATGTAATCGTCCTTGGACATGTACAGGACGAAAAAGGACAAAAGATGAGTAAGTCCAAAGGAAATGCGGTTGACCCGTTTGAAGCATTGGAGGAATATGGAGCAGATGCAATCCGCTGGTATTTCTATATCAACAGTGCACCGTGGCTGCCAAACCGTTTCCATGGAAAAATCGTTACCGAGGGGCAGAGAAAATTCATGGGTACACTTTGGAATACTTATGCGTTCTTTGTACTTTATGCGAATATTGATGAGTTTGATGCAACAAAATATACTTTGGAGTACGATAAACTGCCGGTTATGGATAAATGGTTACTTTCAAAGTTAAATACACTCGTGAAGACGGTTGACAACAATCTTGAGAATTACCGTATCCCGGAAAGTGCAAGAGCATTGCAGGATTTCGTGGATGATATGAGTAACTGGTATGTAAGAAGAAGCCGCGAGCGTTTCTGGGCAAAGGGCATGGAGCAGGATAAGATCAATGCCTATATGACGCTTTATACTGCCCTTGTGACAGTTGCGAAGACTGCGGCGCCGATGATTCCGTTTATGACGGAAGAGATTTATCAGAATCTTGTAAGAAGTATTGATAAGGATGCGCCGGAAAGCGTACATCTTTGCGACTTCCCGGCTGTAAATGAAGCAATGATCGATGCAGAGTTAGAACAGAACATGGAAGAAGTATTGAAGCTTGTCGTGATGGGCCGTGCCTGCAGAAATACTGCGAATATCAAGAATCGTCAGCCAATCGGCAAGATGTTTGTAAAAGCAGCAAAAGCGCTTCCGGTATTCTATCAGGAGATTGTTGCAGAAGAATTAAATGTAAAAGAAATCGTATTTACAGATGATGTAAGAGACTTTACTTCTTACTCATTTAAGCCGCAGCTTAAGACAGTCGGACCAAAATACGGAAAGCTTCTTGGCGGTATTAGGGCTGCTCTTTTGGAAGTTGATGGTAATACGGCAATGGATGAATTAAATGCATCCGATGCATTAAAGCTTGACATAAACGGGCAGGAAGTGGTATTATTCCGTGAAGACTTGCTAATTGAAACTGCACAGATGGAAGGATATGTGTCTGAGAACGATAATGCAATCACAGTTGTTCTTGATACAAATCTATCTGAAGAGCTTTTGGAAGAAGGTTTTGTAAGAGAAATCATCAGTAAAGTGCAGACGATGAGAAAAGAAGCAGACTTTGAAGTGATGGATAAGATTAAGGTCACTTATGAAGGAAGCGAAAAGGCAGAGAATATTTTTGAGAAATATAACAGTGAAATTGGCGAAGAAGTATTGGCAGTCGAAATTGTAAAAGCAGCTCCATCTGGATATACAAAAGAGTGGAAGATCAATGGAGAAGCGGTAACTTTAGGTGTAGAGAGAGTTTAGGAGGGAATTCATGTATTATAGTGCAGATTTGAAAGGTACATTTGACAAGAAATTATTTAAAAAAGAAGTAGAGCACAATGTAAAAACTTTATTCCGTAAGAATATTGATGAAGCGACACAGGAACAGCTTTTCCAGGCAGTTTCCTATGCCATCAAAGAAATCATTATTGACAACTGGCTTGAGACACAGAAAAAATATAAAGAACAGGATCCAAAGACAGTATACTATATGTCAATGGAATTTTTGATGGGGCGTGCGCTTGGCAACAACCTGATCAATCTTTGCCAATACAAAGAAGTAAAAGAAGCGTTGGATGAGATGGGACTTGATATTAATGTAATTGAGGATCAGGAACCGGACGCAGCGCTTGGTAATGGCGGTCTTGGACGTCTTGCAGCATGTTTCCTTGATTCACTTGCATCTTTGAACTATGCGGCATATGGCTGTGGTATTCGTTATCATTTTGGTATGTTCAAACAGCAGATTAGAGATGGTTATCAGGTAGAGACGCCGGATAACTGGCTTAAAAATGGCAACCCATTTGAGGTTCGCCGTGATGAATATGCAAAAGAAGTACGTTTTGGCGGTGATATCCAAGTAACTTGGGATGAAAAGACAGGAAGAAATCATTTCATCCAGCAGAACTATTCTTCTGTACTGGCGATTCCTTACGATATGCCAATCGTAGGTTATGGTAACGAGATCGTAAATACACTTCGTATCTGGGATGCAAAGGCAATCACAGATTTCCGTCTTGATGAGTTTGACCGCGGAAATTACCATAAAGCAGTAGAACAGGAGAACCTTGCAAAGACAATCACAGAAGTATTGTATCCAAACGATAACCATTATGCAGGAAAAGAGCTTCGTCTGAAACAGCAGTATTTCTTCGTATCCGCAAGTTTACAGGAAATCGTTGCAAAATATAAGAGAGAACATGATGATATCCATAAACTCTATGAAAAAGTTACCATTCAGATGAATGATACACATCCTACGGTAGCAGTTGCAGAGCTTATGAGAATCCTTCTTGATGAAGAAGATTTGTCATGGGATGAAGCATGGGAAGTTACCACTAAGACATGTGCATATACGAACCATACGATCATGGCAGAAGCATTGGAAAAATGGCCGATCGACCTTTTCTCTAAACTTCTTCCTCGTGTATATCAAATCGTACAGGAAATTGACCGTCGTTTCGTGATCAAGATTCGCGAAATGTATCCGGGCAATGAAGAAAAAGTAAGAAAGATGGCTATTCTTTATGATGGTCAGGTAAAAATGGCGCATCTTGCGATTGCAGCAGGTTACTCTGTAAACGGTGTTGCAAGACTGCATACAGAAATCCTGAAAAACCAGGAATTAAAAGATTTCTATGAGATGATGCCGGATAAATTTAACAATAAGACAAACGGTATTACACAGAGACGTTTCTTACTTCACGGAAATCCTCTGCTTGCAGACTGGGTAACAAAACACATCGGCGACGGCTGGATCACAGACCTTGCACAGATGGAGAAATTGAAACCGCTTGCAGATAACAAGAAAGCAACAAAAGAATTCATGGAAATCAAATATAAAAATAAAGTACGTCTTGCAAAATACATCAAAGAGCATAACGGTGTAGAAATCGATCCGAATTCTATCTTTGACGTACAGGTAAAACGTCTCCATGAATACAAACGTCAGCTTCTTAATATTCTGCACGTAATGTATTTATATAACCAGATTAAAGAACATCCGGAAATGTCCTTCTACCCAAGAACATTTATCTTTGGTGCAAAGGCATCCGCAGGATATATCCGTGCAAAACAGATTATTAAATTGATCAATTCTGTTGGCGATGTAATCAACAATGACCGCAGCATCAACGGAAAATTGAAAGTTGTATTTATTGAGGACTACCGCGTATCCAACGCAGAATGGATTTTTGCAGCAGCAGATGTCAGCGAGCAGATTTCTACAGCTTCCAAAGAGGCATCCGGAACAGGTAACATGAAGTTCATGTTAAATGGCGCTCCGACAATCGGTACAATGGATGGTGCTAACGTTGAAATCGTAGAAGAAGTAGGCATGGAAAATGCATTCATCTTCGGATTAAGCTCCGATGAGGTTATCAATTATGAGAACCATGGAGGATATGAACCACGTGAGATTTATAACCATGATCATGAAATCAAACGTGTTGTAGACCAGTTAATAGACGGAACATATTCTTGCGGTAATCCAGAGCTTTACAGAGAATTGTATGAGTCATTACTGAACCGCCAGGGATTTGATCCGGCAGACCGCTACTTTATCTTAAAAGACTTCCGCTCTTATGCAGAAGCTCAGAAGAGAGTAGAAGAAGCATATAAGGATAAAGATAGATGGGCGAAGATGGCATTGCTTCAGACTGCAAGCTGTGGTAAGTTTACATCTGACAGAACCATTGAAGAATATGCAAAAGAGATCTGGAAACTTGACAAAGTAAAATAAGAGTTTTAAAGGAGATAGAGCCGTCAGCTCATTCATATTGCTTTATGCGTATGAATCAGCTGCCGGCTTATTTGATTGTTAGATTTTCTCTTTGTGTTTGAGATAGGTATAAAATACAGTAATTTGGGGGCTTGTACGCATATTCATTCTGCATACTCATATACTGTAATAATGGAGGGTGTGTGATGAGACAGAAGTGCAATCAACTAGTTTCTATTTTAATCATTGTAATTTTGCTGCCGTGTATTATTACAGTATTTTTGAATGGACCGTCGGTGCTGACAAATGCAAAGATAGGGAACGACTATATCAAAGTGAAGCAAAAGAACGGTACGGCGGAAGTTTCTCTGGATACATATTGTATGGGGATTCTTGCAAAAGAGATGGATATTACATATGAGGAAGAGGCTTTGAAAGCGCAGGCGCTGCTTGTGCGGACGAGTGTGTATAAGCAAATGACAGAGCATGGGAAAGAGGTGGTCTTTGAAGAGGGATATTGGACGGAGAATCATATGGAAGAGTATTGGGGAAAGTCCTATAAGAAAAATTACGGGAAACTTCAAAATGCATGGGAGAGTACAGCAGGGCAGGTTGTGACATATAATGGACAGCCTGCATATGTACCATTTCATCAGTTAAGTAATGGAAGTACACGTTCAGGAAAAGAAATGCTTCAAACAGAGGAGTATCCGTATCTGTTGGCAAAGGAGTGCCCGAAGGATATAGAAGCAAAGGGGCAGTTACAGACGGTCATGCTGCCGAAAAAGGCATATGAGATTGTCTCGAAAGATTCAGCAGGGTACATTTTAGAGGTTAAGGAAGGAGAGGAGAGTTTTACCGGAGAAGCATTTCGGGAAAAGTATGGTTTGCCATCCAGCAGTTTTGAATTACAAGAATATGAAGGAAAGATTCGGATTACGACAAAAGGGGTGGGGCACGGCCTTGGTATGAGCCAGTATACTGCCAATGAGATGGCGAAGGAGAAAAAAACTTATCAGGAGATTTTGCAGTATTTTTTTGAAGGAACAGAAGTTAAGGAAGTTGCTCAGATTCTTTGAGAAAAGGGAATAAGGCAATCGCTTTCTGGCAAAAATATAGCCAGAGGTGATGAATATGAACAAAAAAGAAACATCTTCCAAAGGAAGAAAGGGCGCTTCTGTAGGTCTTGTCATTTGTTTTGTGGCAGCCGTGGCAATGGTCGGAACATATACTTTCCGGAATTATGAGGATAATCTGGAAAAGGAAATGAAAATGTTAGAGCAGGAGCAGCTTGCGAAAGAGGAATCGGATATAGGAACACAGATTCAAAGTACGATTACGGACACCGTAATTCCAAAGATGGAAAGTCAGACAGAACAACCGGAAAATAATGCTACGCAGTTAGAAATTGATGGCGAAAAGGAAGAGACTACGGAAGAAACCGGAATCAGTCCGATTGCATCGGCGGCCTTTTCTACGTCGGATGATCTGCTTTGGCCGGTAGAAGGAAATGTAACGATTAACTATAGCATGGATAAAACCACGTATTTCTCTACATTGGATCAGTACAAATACAATCCGGCAATCATCATTTCCAGCGAGATTGGCAGCGAGGTAATCGCTTCTGCGACTGGAGTGGTACGGGACATTTCGGTGGATGCACAGACTGGGACAACGCTTACACTGGATATTGGAAATGGATTTGAACTTGTTTACGGACAGTTGAAAGAGGTTCCGATCAATGAAGGAGAGACGATTCAGGAAGGCGAAGTACTCGGATATGTAAGCGAACCGACAAAGTATTATACGATGGAAGGAAGCAATCTTTATTATCAAGTATTAAAAGATGGAGAGCCTGTTAATCCGATGGATTATCTGGAAGCATAAGGGAAAGGCAGATGGAAGTAAAAACTTTCATCTGCCTTTAAAAATGTGCCAAACCGGTTATTCTTCTTTGTTCTATAAAAGTGCATACATTACGATGAAATGACATGCGCTGCCGCCCATTACAAAGAGGTGGAAGATTTCATGACTTCCGAAGTTTTTGTGGCGATTATTAAAAAGCGGAAGCTTTAATGCATAAATAATGCCGCCAATTGTGTAGATGATTCCGCCGGCAAGAAGCCATCCAAAAGTTGTCGGAGAAAGAGCATCTAAGATTTTGGAAAAAGCGAGTACACATGTCCAGCCCATGCCGATATAGAGTATCGAGGAAACCCATTTTGGACAATATACCCAGAACGCTTTGATAAAAATTCCTATGAGCGCGATGGCCCATACAGTAATTAAGAGTAAAAGTCCGGTGCGTCCTCTTAATACCAGAAGGCATACCGGAGTATAGCTTCCTGCAATCAGTACAAATATCATCATGTGGTCGATTTTTTTAAGAATCGTGTTTACTTTTTCCGATATATTAAATGTATGATAAGTAGTACTTGCAGCGTAGAGCAGAATTAAGCTTACTGCATAGATTGCAAGTGATACAATGTACACATGTCCCGGTTCATGTGCGGCTTTGATAAGAAGCGGAATAGCCGCGAATATTGCCATTAACATTCCGATAAAATGTGTGATAGCGCTGCCTGGTTCCTTAATTTTTTGAATATTCATAGTAAAACCTCCCCTAAATACAAATGAACTATCATAAGTAGTATTAAAAACTACATGTCAATATATTCATATTATAACCGTTATGTGAAAAAATGCAAGTAAAAAACTGCAAAGAAAATAATTTCCTTGCAGTTTCTTAGATTTATAGAGTAGGTATTAGAATTTTAAAGCAACGGTTTGGCTGATTGTCGGCTTAAATCCTATGCAAAGTATCTCTTAAGCAGACCCTCAAATGCTTTACCGTGTCTAGCCTCGTCTCTTGCCATCTCATGAACAGTATCATGGATTGCATCAAGATTAGCAGCTTTTGCACGTTTTGCAAGGTCAAATTTGCCTGCTGTAGCGCCGTTTTCTGCGTCTACTCTCATCTCAAGATTTTTCTTTGTGCTGTCTGTTACTACTTCGCCTAATAATTCAGCAAATTTTGCAGCATGTTCTGCTTCTTCCCAAGCAGCTTTTTCCCAGTATAATCCAATCTCAGGATAGCCTTCTCTATGAGCAACTCGTGCCATAGCTAAATACATACCAACTTCAGAACATTCTCCTTCAAAGTTTGCTCTTAAATCAGCGATGATATCTTCGCTGACACCTTTCGCAACGCCTACAACGTGCTCAGCGGCCCATTCTTTTTCGCCAACTTGTTCTTTGAATTTTTCAGCAGGAACGTTACATACCGGACATTTCTCCGGTGCAGAATCTCCTTCATGAACATAACCACATACTGTACATACCCATTTTTTCATAATTCATATCTCCTTTGTTTTGTTAGTTTATTTAAATTAATAATAGTAATTGTTACTGATATCAAGATACCATATCAGATTAAGATTGTCAATCACTATTATAAATTATTTTATATAAATAATGAAGAAAATTTATGTAAAAAATCTAGGATTTTTTAATACATTCCTCACATTGTCCCTGAAACAAGATTGTATGGGACTCAATAATGCCATCAAATTTTTCGCTGGCAATATGATTGATCATATCTGACATGTCGATGTCAAGATCGATTAGTTTGCAGCAATCTCTGCAATAGAAATGGTAATGCGGCTTTGTAAAGCCATCAAAACGGTCTCCGCCTTCGGAAAAAGAAATTTTTGTCACTTCTCCGATATCGGCAAGAAGATTTAAGTTTCGGTAAACAGTGCCAAGGCTGATATTGGGAAATTCTTCTTTCACATGCAAATATACAGTGTCAGCCGTAGGATGCTCCTTTGTGCTCATAAGATAGTTTTTGATAGCTTCTCGCTGTTTACTATACTTTAGCATATTTCATTGTCTCCTCCTTCCAAATTAATTGTAATAATAGTAATGATTATTATATTTATCCTATACAATATTACAAAAGAAGTCAATAGAATTATAAAAGGATGTATAAAATGTAACAAAATGTAACAAATAATATAAGTGAAGAGTTATGCTTATTAGATAAATGTAAAAGATATGTTGCCTAAAAGCGTCGATTAGGACCTTGACATAGCTATGGAGCATTGATATAATAGCAGCGTAACAAATGTAACAATTATGTAACAAATGAAAAGATATAGAAACATAAAGGAGGGAGATTTATGGATTCTAAATCTATAAAATGTGGATTGTTCCTAATTACTTTAACAGGAGCTTGTATGATGGCAGGAAAAGAGGTACATGCAGAAGATGCTGTACGTAATCAATTACAATTTCCAACAGTAGGTGTGGAGGCGCTCATGGGTGATTCTATGATGAGTGATCCGATGATAAAAAGAAATATTGTTATTGGAGATTATCTGATTCAGGGAAATAAGGGTGAGTATTTAGATATGGGCTTCTCTAATGTAGAGGAAGACAGCTTCTTATATATAAGAAGTGAGGCATCAAAAGAAAGTGAATGGCTTGGAAAGCTCTATAAAGATCAGGCAGTTGTGATTAAAGGACCGATTGATGAATGGACCAGGATTGAATCGGGAAGTGTCACAGGATATGTGAAAACGGAGTTTCTGACGGTAGGCTATGCAGCGCAGGGGAAGGCGCAAGAAATTCTGAAAGAAAAAGGAGAATTTTCGTATGCAGAGTCAAAGGAAGAAGAGAAAGAGCGCCTTGCAAAAGAAGCACAGATAAGAGCGGAGGAAGCAAAAGAAGCGATGTCTGCAGCTATAAACAGTGGTGCGGCAGTCGTAGACTATGCACGCCAATTTATTGGTAATCCGTATGTCTGGGGAGGAACAAGTCTCACGAATGGAGCCGATTGTTCCGGGTTTGTTCAGTCCGTCTATGCGAATTTTGGTGTGAGTATGCCAAGAACATCCAAAGAGATGCGTAATGCGGGAAGAGCAGTCAGTTATTCGGAGGCGATCCCAGGAGATGTCATTTGCTATGAAGGACATGTTGGAATCTACGTTGGAGATGGCCAGATTGTAAACGCAATCGATGAAGCACATGGAATCGGTATTTCATCTGCAACTTACACGGACATTATTACAGTGAGAAGATTAATTTAAGAAAAAGACCGGAATACATCCTCGATATGTACCGGTCTTTTTGACTGTATAGGGATTTCTTTAGGCTATGTACAAAGTGCACAAAATTGTTAAATGTACAAAAAAATTGACGAATTTTGTTTTCCCACTTATCCACATGAAAAAAAGGAGAAAACGTGGAAAAAACGCTATTTATCAAATTTTATCCACATTATCCACACAAAACAGATGTTTTTATGGGGAATACTTGGGATTAAATAAGAACGCATGTTTTGTTGAGTTGTTATGAAATTGGGAAAATGTCGAAAAAAGTAGAAAAAACAATTGACATTTGAGATGTCAATTTACAAAGTTCGACATATAAAATTGTACCTACAATTTTTTGAGAAAGGGTATAAATAAAATAGAAACGCAGCTAGTTGATAATTTTAAAAAATCGTATTATAATAAGTAACACTGATAAAAAAAGAGGAGGTGTCATTATGGCACAGATTTCAAAAGAGACAACAATCGGTGAATTGCTTCGCATCAACCCGGAAGTAGCGCCAATTCTTATGGAAGTAGGAATGCATTGTCTGGGATGTCCGTCTGCACAGGCAGAATGTCTGGCGGATGCAGCGATGGTTCATGGATTGGATGCAGATTTGCTTGTAGAAAAAATCAATGCATTTCTTGCTGCAAAATAAAAAAGCATAAAAAAAAGAATCCTGATAGAAGGGTTCTTTTTTTGTACATGCCATGGCAGCGTTTTAACCTATATTAGGAGTGGATTTCATACATATAATTAACCCTAAATAATTTATCTTTTTCTCCATCTGTTCAGGAGAGTCTGTATAATGTCCCATGACGAGTTCCCCAAGACATGACTGTGTAATAGAGTATTTTGTCTTTTGTTGTATGGAGCGAATCTGTTCATTATTATCTTGCAAAGAGGTAACGGTCGATAAAATGAGCTGGAATTCGTCCAATTCAGAAGAAGATTTATTTTGAAGGCTGGCGGCAGAAGTGATACCTCTTAAATGTTTTGTAAGAACGTCTAACGGCCGCACAATTCTTTTTGTCAAAGCAAATAACAGGAATCCGCTTATTATGGATACACTGATTGCAACGATTCTATAATTGTTCCAAAAAGAATTACATTGTTTGTAAAGCGAAGTAAAATCGGAATATAATGCAAGATAATATGCATTCTCGCCTACATTAAGCCTACAAAAGGTTTCAAAAATAATTAAATTATTTTCCTTGATAAATTGTGAGATACCCTCGCTATCTTTGAGATTCAAAAATTCATCTTTTACTGTATCTGCCGTATAGAGTTCGACATCCATAACAGTGTTGCTTAGGTTATTTTTGATTTGGTCGATGGTATTATCGATCCAATGTTCGGACATTTCGGTATATGAAATATCTGCCAATGCCAAAAAACTGTCTGCAGCGTATTTTGCATCGATATTGGCTTGCTCAATTTGCATATTCCAAAGGGTATCATTGGTGGATTTGATTAAAAAAATTCCGCTTAGACCCACAGAAATAAGGACGACAACATATGCAATATAAAAGAATCTAAATGACAGTTTCATTTCATTTTCTCCGTATTCAATCGATATCCGACTTTATAAATAGCTTCGATTGCTTCACCTAAATCGAGTTTCTTCTTTAAGCGCTGAATGTGCAAATCTATTGTGCGTGTGTTTCCTAAATACGGTTCTTGCCATACTTGTTCATAAATAATTTCGCGATATAACGCTATATTTTTATTTCTGATCAAAAACAAAAGCAAATCATACTCTTTGGCCGGCAGCGGTACTGGGGTGCCATCTAACAGAACTATTCTATAAAGTGTATCAATTTTTATATGACCTACCTCGAGAATCCTTTCAGTTTTGTGGTATCTTCGCAATACCGTTTCAATTCGTGCTAAAAGTTCTTCCAGATCAAAAGGTTTGGATATATAGTCTTCTGCCCCAAGTTTCAAGCCTTTTACCCTATCATTCACGGATGTTTTGGCAGTAACGAAGATAACAGGCGTTTGAAATTGGTTGATATAATCGATAAGTTCATAACCATCAATGTCCGGGAGCATTATATCAAGCAATATTAAATCATATCGTTTTTGTTCAACTTTTTGGGTAGCAGTCATTCCATCAGATGCGATTTCACATATGTATCCATTTTTCCCAAGACACATTTTTACCATATCCGCGATTGATTTTTCATCTTCTACAATTAATATGCGATTCATTTTTTTCACCTCTGATTATATTATTGCGGAAATTGTATCTTTTTTGTATCATTCAACTTTGTCCCCAGACATTATTGTTGGCCATAAATAATTAAGAGACTAACCAAATCCGGGTTAGTCTCAATAATCGTTGCTAAATTTCAGATAGCTGTTGTATGGCATTGGAAACAATGATTGATTTACAATGCTCTTCCAGAAAAGCTAAGTTAGCAGCAGATGCTTTTTCAAAAGATCCATACTCTGACAACATATTACAGATTTTGTTAAAATCATTGTCGTCATAATCAGACTTGGTGAGTACAAGAAGAAATACTCCGTCTGTTTCATCTTTATATAATGTATTATTACCATCGTACATCTTACGAAGCAGATGTGAAGCATTGATTACGCTGTCGATAGTAGCAAAAGAGAATATTCGTATGGAAGAGGACGACTTCATCTGATTGTCGGCTTCTTTTTTCACCGGTTCTTTGGCCGGAAGCTTTTCGACGACCTTCTTTACTTTATCCAGTAAATTCAGAAATTCCTCCGCCCCCTCTAACTTATCAAGCATATCCTGCTTTGGGGTATCAGAGGAGTCTTGAATGGAAGGCGCAAATTTTGAAAATCTGGTATCCAATTCTTCCGGGTCATTGACCTTTGTAATGATCAGTACAATAGAATCCGAAGAAGTTGGGATTGCTTCTATCATAAGGGGCATATCATCTGCTTCAAAGCCGAATTCAAATGCGGCTTGCTGCATCATATCTTGAAAAAGTGATTTTGCTTTTTCGGAACCATAAGCAAGTTCACTCAGCTTTAACTGTCTGTCAGTTAAGTCAGCATGCGTAAGTGTACAGCGTATCTGATTATCATTGATTTTTTCAATCTTCATAAGCTCACTTCCTTTGTAATTCTTACTTACTTTTTATTAGTATAAACAAAAAGAAAAAATATGTAAAGAAAATTCATAAAATACTTGTAATAGGAAATTACTGGTTGTATAATAATGAATCACCAGAAGATAGTATATCCTAGCAGCTGTGTTTTCATGCAAAGGGGGGATATACAAAAAAATATACCTATCATTTATTTTAACTTT
>OFGH01000217.1_pt1 | contig 57359 bp, 69 predicted proteins | sample 1521721 | NCBI WGS metagenome assembly OFGH01 (sample SAMEA3504132, study PRJEB24116) | mouse gut metagenome | biome: mouse gut; feature: mouse-associated habitat; material: faeces | place: Denmark | collected 2011
CGCCCCCTGGGCCAAAGCGGCTGGTGAAACAGTTTCTCACAGCGAGGTGCATCCTATGGAACACAGTTTGAGGCCCCGGCGGGGGAGGACGCTCCAGGTTTTTCTTCTGGGGCTGTTTGTGGCGGCCGCCGCCTTTCTCCCCTATGTCATCTACGATAAGGGCTATTTCTTCTTTTACGGGGACTTTAATGTCCAGCAGATTCCCTTTTACCAGCTGGCCCACCAGGCGGTGCGGGAGGGGAACATCTGGTGGAGCTGGAAGACCGACCTGGGGGCCAATTTCATCGGTTCCTACAGCTTCTATCTCCTCTTTTCCCCTTTCTTCTGGCTCACCCTTCCCTTTCCCACCTCCTTCGTCCCCCACCTGATGGCCCCGCTGCTGGTTCTGAAATCCGCCTGCGCCGCCGTCACCGCCTACTGGTACCTGCGGCGGTTTGTCCGGGACGGGGACTGGGCGGTGTTCGGCTCCCTCCTTTACGCCTTTTCCGGCTTTGCGGTCTATAATATCTTCTTTAACCACTTCCACGAGGCCATCGTCTTCTTCCCCCTGCTGCTTATCGGGCTGGAAAAGGCCATGACCGAAAACCGCCACGGCCTTTTTGCCCTGGCGGTAGCCATAAACGCCGTTGTGAACTACTGGTTTTTCATTGGGGAAGCGGTGTTCCTGGTCTTTTACTTCTGCTGCCGTCTTGCCTCCCCCCAGTGGCGGCTGACGGTGAAGCGCTTCTTCGGCCTGGCGGCGGAAACGCTTTTGGGGATGGGGCTGGCGATGTTCGCCTTCCTCCCCTCGGTGCTGGCGATTATGGGCAACCCCCGCACCACCGATGAAAACCTGCTGCTGGGGGGGTATCTTTGGTACTACTCCAACCCCCAGCGGTATCTGGGCATCCTCCACAGCTTTTTCTTCGCCCCGGATATGCCCGCCCTCAACAACTTCTTCCCGGACCACGGGGCGCAGTGGGCCTCCCTTTCCGCCTATCTTCCCCTGCTGGGGGCCATCGGGGTGCTGGCCTATTTCTTTGCCGCCAAGGGCGGCTGGCTGAAGAAGCTGCTGGGCGCCTGCGCCATCCTGGCCCTGGTGCCGGTGGGGAACCATCTCTTTGTGCTGGAAAACTACTCCTACTACGCCCGCTGGTACTATATGCCCACCTTGATGATGGCGCTGGCTACCACCATCGCTCTGGAAAATGTGGAGAAGGCCAAGTTTACCAAGGCCATCCGCGTCACCGGCGGGGTCATCGCCCTCGTTATGGTAATTTCCGGCCTCACCCCCCGGCGAACCGACGGGGAATGGACCTTCGGACTGTATAAATATGTGGATAAGTTCCTCACCACCGGCTCCCTGACCCTGGTGTTCTTCCTGGCCGCCGCCTTCCTCATCCAGCGCTACCGGTACGATCCCCGGTTTAAAGAGCGGATTTGCTCCGCCATACTGGTGGGGTGCTTCCTCTTTACCTTCACCATGATGCTGGTGGGTAAGGCTACCTACTCGGATAACCGCTGGATTGTGCAGGAGGCCCTCCCCGGCCGCGGGGTGATGGGGATGAGCGAGGAGGGGGAGTTTGCCCGCAGCGATATCTACAAGGGCAGCGACAATTTGGGGATGTACTGGGACCTGCCGAACATCCAGTGCTTCCACAGCGTGGTGCCTGCCTCCCTGATGGCCTTCTACCCGGAGGTGGGGGTGAAGCGGGATGTCTCCTCCAAGCCGGAGGCAAAATATGTCCACCTGCGCAGCCTCCTTTCGGTGAAGTGGCTTTACATCCCCGGCGACGAAAAGGAGCAGGCCCCCATGCGGGGCTTCACCCTGGCGGACAGCCGCCTGGGGTACAACATCTACCAAAACGAAAACTACCTGCCCATGGGCTTTTCCTATGACCGGTACATCAGCGAAAAGAACTGGGAGGCCCTGCCCACCGATTATAAGTCCCGCGCCCTCCTCCACGCCGTCTACCTGGACGACGAGACAGCCGGGCGGCATAAGGACATTTTGCGCCCGGTGGAGAAGGACTGGCAGGGGGGCCTTGCCATCGACGAGCTGAAGCAGGATGTGGCCGACCGGGCCCGGATGACCTGCGAGAGCTTCGTCACCGATACCAAGGGCTTTACCGCCACGGCGAATTTTGACCGGGAGCGGCTGGTCTTCTTTTCCGTCCCCTACGACAAGGGCTGGAGCGCCACCGTGAACGGCCAGCCTGCGGCGGTGGAGCAGGTGAACATCGGCTTTATGGCGGTGCGGGTGCCTGCCGGGCCGGTGAGCATCCGCTTCGATTACACCACACCCGGCCTTATTCCCGGAGCGCTCTGCTCGGTCCTCTCCCTTTTGCTGCTGGGGGTGTTCCTCCTGGCGGCGCGGTGGGTAAAGCCCTGCCCCATCCCGCCCCAGGACTACGACCCGGACTTCTGGCTGGAGCGCTCCCGGCGGCCCCGGTTTGCAGAAGGGGAGTTTGACCAGCGCCTGGGGGAGGACAAGCCCCCGGAAGAGGCCCTGGAGGAAGGATGCAAGGAGGAAATCAGCCTCTGCGGGGAGGGCACCCCTTCCCCGAAGGAGAATGGCTATAGAGACATAGAAAGGAGCAGCGAGACATGACCCATTTCAGAGACTACACCCCGGAAAAATATTCCTCCCCAGACTTTGAGAAGGTGGAGGAGGGTATCTACCAAACCAAGGACCCCTATGGCATTGTGAAGGACAAGATGATCTACGTCACCTCCCTCTCCTTCCAGCTGGAGCCGGATCAGCTTGGCGAGGAGGAGGGCACCCCCCAGGACATCCCCCAGATGATCTTCGAAGCGCTGCTGGATGAATATATGCTGTTCGCCACCGATTTCTACGAGGAGGTGAACCGGGCCAGCGAGGTCACCTGCTACCAAGAGTTCGGGGCGATGGACATTGAGGATATCCGGGAGCTGCGGCAGCTTATCGGCAAGCGGTTTTACGCGGTCCCCCTTGGGGAAGAGGAGGAGGACTACGAAATCGTCATCGAGGAGGAATGACCATGTACATCACCGAAAGTTACTGGGGTGAATACATGGGCGGCACCGATGACAGCCTGACCCTGCTGGAGTACCTGGCGGCAAAGGGGCGGGAGGAAATCCCGGTGGGGGAAATCTTCGCCGATTTCGGCCTGGACACCGCCCAGGGGGATTTCCGAAGCCACACGCCCCTGGTCTATACAAACAGCGAGGGATGGGAGATGGAGATTCACTGTGCCATCGACCTTCTCACCGACCTTGCCGCCCTGCTGCTGGAGTGTGATAAAAACGGGGGGCTGGATACCCAGGAGCTGGAGATGGACACCCATCTGCCTGCCCTTCGCATCACCGCCGCCCCCAGGGAGCGCGCCCTTTTGGTGGAAGCGCTCCGGGATTTTGCCGACCATCCCTTGGACTACGACCTGGGGGAGATGGTGCCGGAGGAGGAGATGAGGGAGATGGCCGCCCTCTGCGGGGAGCTGCAAAAGGAGCTTTAGCAAGACCGTCTTGCAGCTGCGCGCCCTGCCCAAGGAAAGCAAAGCCTGGGGCAGGGCGCTTTGCCGGTTTGACACCCTCTTTTCCCAGGGGTATAATGGGTGGGAGAATTGCTCCAGGTGGAGGGAGGGCGCCCCATGGAATCTGGCTTTTTAAAGGAATACGGTTTGAAAAACACCCCCGGCCGCCAGGCGGTGCTGGAGGTGCTGGCCCATGCCCAGGAGCCCCTTGCCGCCGGGGAGGTGTACCGGCGCGTTCTGGCGGGGGAGGGGACAGAAAAAAACCGGCGCACCTGCCTTTCCACCGTCTACCGCACTTTGACCACCCTGGTGGAAAAGGGGCTGCTCCTCCGGGGCTCCGGTCAGGATGGAAGCCTCCTTTACCAGCTGCGGGACAGCCGCCACCGGCATTATCTCATCTGCACCCGGTGCGGCAGCTCGGTGCCCATCCCCGGCTGCCCCCTGGAGGGGCTGGAGCAAAGCCTGGGGGCCAAAACCGGCTTTGCCATCACCGGGCACAACCTGGAGCTCTACGGCCTCTGTCCCCAGTGCGCCAAGGGGGACAAGGCGTAATACATAAGGAGAAGAGGATGGACTGGAAAGAATTTTTGGATTTTATGTCCCTGGCGGAAAGGCTCAAATGCAATACCCGCCACTGCACCAACTCCCAGGGGAACCCGGAGAGCGTGGCGGAGCACAGCTGGCGGGCCGCCCTAATGGCCCTCTGCTTGGAGCAGGAGCTGCCGGAGGTGGAGGTGGACCGGGTGATACGAATGCTGCTCATCCACGACTTGGGGGAAGCTGTTACTGGGGACATCCCCACTTTCTGCAAAAGCAAAGAGGACGAGGCGGTGGAGGACCAGGCGGTGGAGAATATCCTCTCCACCCTGCCACCGGCCACCCGCCATGAATTTGCCGGCCTGTTTGCCGAAATGAACGCCCTGGAGACGCCGGAGGCCCGGCTCTACAAGGTCATCGACAAGCTGGAGGCGGTGATTCAGCACAACGAGTCCCCCATCTCCACCTGGGAAGCGCTGGAATACCAGCTCCAGCGGGAGTACGGGCAGCGGGAGGCACAGTGGTTTCCCCAAACCGCTGCCCTGCGGGAAGCGATACTGCGGCAGACCGAAGAGAAAATCGCCGCCGAAGGCGAAGGGGAATTAGGCCAGCTGGCCCTGGAGGTATAAGGAGATATGGAGACAGAACGGCTTTACGAGCAGGATAGCCATCTGGTCCGGTGGGAGGCCACGGTGCTGGCCTGCGAAACGATAATAGACGGATACCGGGTGGTGCTGGACCGCACCGCCTTTTTCCCAGAGGGGGGCGGCCAGCTCTCCGACGGGGGCACGGTGGGGATGGTGCAGGTGCTGGAAACCCGCGAGAGGGAAGGGTGCATCTACCACTTTACCAAGGAGCCGGTGCCGGTGGGGGAGCGGCTGGAATGCCGCCTGGATTGGCCCCGCCGCCTGGACCATATGCAGCAGCACACCGGAGAGCATATCCTTTCCTGGGCCTTTTGGAGCCTCTTTGGGGTGGAGAACACCGGCTTTCACATGGGGCGGGAGCTGGTGACCATCGACCTGAGCCGCCCGGTGACCCAGGAGGAGATGGACGCCGCCGAGGACCTGGCCAACCGGAACATCTGGGAAAACCATCCAATCCGCTGCTACACCGCCACCCAGGCGGAGGTGGAAAAGCTCACCCTGCGCAAAAAGACCGAAAAGATTGCCGGAGCCCTGCGGATTGTGGAGATTGAGGAGGGGGACATCTGCACCTGCTGCGGCACCCACGTCAACCACACCGGGGAAGTGGGGATGGTGAAGCTGCTGCGCCAGGAGCACACAAAAGGGGGCAGCCGGGTGGTGTTTCTCTGCGGGGGCCGGGCCCTGCGGGATTACGGACGGAAAAACCAGGTAGCCATGGAGGCGGGGGCCGCCCTTTCAGTAAAGGAGGAGGAGATTCCCGAAGGCATCCGCCGCCTGAAGGGGGAGATAGCCGCCCAGGGGGCCGCCTTGCGGGAAAAGGGGCGAATGCTCACCGGCTTCATCGCACAGGAGCTTCTGGCGAATCTCCCCGCCGGGGGCCGGATGGGGGCGGTGGTCCTCACCTGCCAGCCGGATTTGGACGCCAAGGAGGCAAAGCTGCTCCTGAACCGCCTGGTGGAAACACCGAAGACCGCCGCGGTCATCCTCTATCAAACGCCGGGGAAGGAGGGCGGGGAGGGCCGGGTCTGCTACCTGCTGGGGAAGGCCGCGGACAGCCCCGCCGATTGCAAGTACCTCTGCGAGATTTTAAACGGCCTCTATAACGGCAAGGGAGGCGGCAAGGCAAATTTTGCCCAGGGCTCCGGGAAGCTCCTCCCCAACTGGCAGGAGACCGCCGAAGCCCTGCGGAAAATGCTTTGATAGACACCGGCAATTTGCCAAAACTGCAAAAAAGGAGGCCCTTTGGATGAAGACCATTTGGGAAGCGAAGGAGCTGCTGGCCGCCCTCCCTCGGAGGAGCCTTGGGTTTTATCCCACCCATCTCCACCGGCTGGAGCGGCTTTCCCAACGGCTGGGGGTGGAATTGTACCTGAAGCGGGACGACCTTTCCGGCTGCAATCTCTTTGGGGGCAACAAGATGCGCAAGCTGGAGTTTCTGCTGGGGGAGGCCATGGCAAAGGGTTGCGATACCGTCTTTACCTACGGGGCCACCCAGTCCAACCACGCTATGCAAACCGCCGCCGCCTGCCGCCAGTGCGGCCTGAACCCGGTTCTTTGGCTGGTGAGCGTGGTGGAGGCGGACCCCGGCGGCCTGCGGGCCAACCTGCTGCTGGACCATATCTTCGGCGCTAAGGTGCAGATTGTTCCCCTCCGGGAGGGGGAAAGCGAAGCCCAGGCGGAGGAGCGCTCCTTCCAGCTGGGGGCGGAGGAAGCGGCCTGGCTGGAGGCAGCTGGCCACCGCTGCTATGATGTCCCCATGGGCGGTGCCAGCCCTGTAGGCTCGGCGGGCTTTGTTTCCGGCTGGGTGGAACTGATGGAGCAGGGGAAGGCCATGGGCCTTGCCCCGGACTATGTCTGCCATGCCACCGGCACCGGGGGCACCCTGGCGGGCCTCGCCGCCGGCCGCGCCCTGCTGGGCCAGGAGCAAAAGACCGCCATCCTTTCCGTCGCCGTCAGCCCTAAAGATGAGGGCTACGAAGAGCGCACCGCCGCCTTGGCGAACCGGACCCTGGAGCTCCTGAAGGCATCGGAGCGGGTTGCCCCCAAAGACCTTTGGGTGGAGCGGGATTACTACGCCCCAGGGTACGAAATACCCAACGAGGCCGGCAACGAGGCCATCCGCCTGCTGGCCCGCACCGAGGGGATTCTTTTGGATACCGTCTATTCCGGTAAGGGCTTTGCCGGGATGCTGGACCAGATACGCAAGGGAAGGATTCCCCAGGGGAGCCGGGTGGTTTACTGGCACACCGGCGGTGCCACCGCCCTCTTTGCGGAGAGGGAGATTATTGGGGATTTGGCGGAAAAATGACAGGGAGGATTTGCAATGGATATAGAAAAACTCTTTGATTCGGTACAGGTGCTGTACCACAGCAGCATCCGCATCGCCGGGGAGCGGGTGGTCTATGTGGACCCCTTTGGGGTGGAGGAGGAGCGCCATGACGCCGGCCTCATCCTCATCACCCACGACCACTATGACCACTTTTCCCCGGAGGATATCCAGAAGGTGCGAAAGGCGGACACCGTCCTTGTCACCCCCGCCTCCACCGCCCAAAGGGCGGCGGAGCTGGGCTGTTTGGAGAGCTATGTCATCGCCCCCGGCCAGGTGTTGGAGGTGCTGGGCCTCTCCCTGGAGGCGGTGGCCGCCTACAATCCCGGCAAGCCCTACCACCCCAGGGAGAACGGCTGGGTGGGGTATCTCCTCACCATGGGCGGGGCGCGGTACTACATCGCCGGGGATACCGACGACACCCCGGAGGCCCGGCGGGTGCGGTGTGACCTGGCCCTTTTCCCGGTGGGGGGCACCTACACCACCGATGCCGCCCAGGCCGCCCAGGTGGTGAACGCCATCCGGCCCCTGGCCGCTGTCCCCACCCATTACGCCGCCATTGTGGGCAGCGCCGCCGACGGCCGGCGGTTCATGGAGGGGCTGGACACAGGCATCGCCTGCCGGGAGCGGATGCTGCGGACCGGGAGGTAGGACCTGTCAAATTCGTTGCCTCATAAAGATATCCCTCCCCAAAAGGAAAGGGGAGGGATATTTCTTAGAACCTGTTTAGTATCTGGACGCGCGGCGGATGGCAAGGGATCTTTTTGCCAGGCGCAGACAAATTTTTGCAGCAATACTGTATGTATTGCAATAAAATTTGGCAAAGCATGGCGGAAAAAGACCTGCCAGTCGGCGTGCGGTTAGATGCTGAACAGGTTCTTATAACACTGCTTCTTCCCGGCGGGGGAGGGAAAACCAGAAGCGGCTCCCCTGGCCGGGGGTACTTTCCGCTCCGCAGCGGCCGTGGTGCAGCTCCACCACCCCCCGGACGATGGAAAGCCCCAGGCCGGTGCCGATGGCCGCCCGCTTGTGGGTCTTATCCACCTTGTAGTACCGGTCCCAAACGTAGGGCAGCTCCTCCGGGGGGATGCCGGGGCCGCTGTCCAGCACCGAGAGGGTCACCCAGCCGTCCCGGACCTCCTGCTCCACCAGAACCTTTTTGTCGGCTCCGGTGTGGTTCACCGCGTTGCCGATGAGGTTATAAACCACCTGGGAAAGCTTGGAACGGTCCCCGTCCACGATGGCCTCCTCCCCTGGGGCGAAGAGGATGGTATACCCCTCCCGCTCCACCAGCCGTTGGTAGCGCAGCAGCTCCTCCCGCACCATGGCGGTGAGGGAGAGGGGGGCGGCGGAAAGGGTCTGGGCCCCCGCCTGGAGCTTTCCCAGGTCCAGCATATCGTTCACAAGGCCGGTGAGGCGCTGGGCCTCGTCGATGATGATCTGGACATTTTCCGGGGTGTTCTCCCCAGAGATGTCCCGCATCATCTCCCCATAGCCGGCGATGAGGGTGAGGGGGGTGCGCAGGTCATGGGAGACGTTTGCAATAAGCTCCCGGCGCAGCTGCTCCACCTTGGAAAGCTCGGCGGCAGCGTAGGTGAGAGCGGCGGAAAGCTCCAAAGCCTCCCGGTAGCCCCCGCCCTCGAAGGTGACGTCGTACCGGCCTTCCGCCAATACGCGGGCGCTGCGGCTAAGACCTGCCAGGGGCCTGCCAATGTGGCGGGAAAGGAGAAAAGCAATTCCCGCGGAAAGGAGCAGAAGGATGGCGGCGATGCAGAGGAACTGTACCTTCAGCGTCTCGGCGGTGGTGTTGAGGGGGGAAAGGGCGCTGCTGAGGAGGATGAGCAGGGTGCCCTGCTCCTGGCTTTCCACCAGCTGGGCGCAGACCACCAGGGTGGTGTGCCGTTTGTCCCACATCCGCTTTTCCCGGTGGTCCTTCCCGGCTTCCGGTTCCCCAAAGGGTCCGGCAAAGGGGTTGGGAAAATCCTGCCGGAACAGCTCCAACACCATCCCGCCTTTTTCCTCCGCCGCGGCGAAAAACCGTAAAGCCTCCTCCTTTTCCATATCGTGGACCATGCTCATGGGGCCGGAGCGGGAGTTATACACCGTTTCTCCCTCCCGGTCCAGGATGCGCACATAGAAGTCCGGCTGGCGGGTGAGGCTGTCCAGCTGCTGGGAAAGGTCCTGCTGGTCAATGTTCCGGGCGATGCCCTGGGCGGTCCTTTTGATAGTGCGGGTTTTGATGGCCTGGTAGAAATTATCCAGGAGGACCACCTGGAAGAGCCACAGCAGCAGCATCAGCACCGCCACAAAGGCGGTGAGGCAGGCCATTAAATGCCACTGGATGCCCAGCTGCCCCAGCCGCTTTCCCGCCTTACCCTTCAAAGCGGTACCCCACCCCGCGCAGGGTGACGATGCGGCCGCTGTAGGGTCCCAGGGATTTTCGCAGCAGCTTAATGTGGGTGTCCAGGGTGCGCTCGTCCCCGTAAAAATCGTACCCCCACACGTCGCTGATGAGCTTTTCCCGCGGCAGGGCGATGTTCCGGTTCTTCACCAGGTAGAAAAACAGGTCGTACTCCTTGGGGGTCATCTCCACCGGCGCGCCGTCCACCAGCACCCGCCGCCCGGTGAAATCGGCGGTGATCCCCTCCACCGTGTAGACCTCCCGCAGGTCCTCGTGCTCCCCCGCCCGGCGGAGGATGGCGGCGACACGCAGCATCAGCTCCTTGGGGGAAAAGGGCTTCACCACGTAGTCGTCCACCCCCAGCTCAAACCCCCGGATGCGGTCATACTCCTCCCCGCGGGCAGAAAGCATCAGCACCGGGGTGCGGCGGTCCTCCTGGCGCAGGCGGCGCAGGGCGGAAAAGCCGTCCAGCTCCGGCATCATCACGTCCAGGACGATAAGGTCAAAGCTGCACTGGCCGCAGATTTCCAGGGCCTCCAGGCCGTCGGAGGCCTCGGTGACCTTGTAGCCCTCGTAGTTGGCGTATTTTTTGATGAGCTGGCGGATGTTTTCCTCGTCATCCACCACTAAAATATGATACACAGCATTCCCTCCCCAAATTTCAGGCTGCCCCTATCCTATCACCCCTGTGTGACAGCTGTATGAGGGGATTCAAACCGTTCCGTGATGCTTGTGGGCCTTTAGGAGCAGCTTTTCCACCCAGCCCTTCTGGTGCTTGAGGGAGATATAGCCAATTACCGACATCACCGCCGCCCCGATGGTATCCACAATAAGGTCCTTCATGGTGTCCCGAAGGGCAAGCCGCCCCAGGAAGGGGGTGCCGTCCTCCAGGCCGAATTTCTGCATATTGGTGTGGAGGATGCCGTCTGCGGTAAACTCGTAAATCTCCCACACCACCCCCAGGGTGACGGCAAAGCAGAAGGCGAAGGTGGCCACAAAGACGGGGGAGAGGTTCACCGGCACCCGGTCGGTTTTGTTGAGGAAGGTGATGAAGGAAAAGCCCAGGGCCCCCAGCATCGCCCCGCTGAAGGTGTGGAGGATGGTATCCCAATTTCTGACGTTGTAGTAGAAGGCCCGCACCTCCCCCAGGTAGATGGCGCAATAGAGGAAGATGGCGTACAGGATAAGCATATTGGAGGGGATTTCCAGGCGCACCCGCCGCCACAGGATACTGGGCAGGGAAAGGGCGAACACCCCCAGGATGCACTGGGCCAGCATCAGCACATAGTCCCCCTTCACCCGGTGGTTGGGGCGGGCGGGGTCCGGCTCGGTGGGGGCCAGGGCCATGGAGATGGAGATAAAGACGATGGAGGCCACCAGGGTGACGGTGACAAAAAGGAAGAGCCATTTTTGCCAGCGGGAGGGCCTGCGGGGGTCATGGACGTTGGGGCTGCGGCGACGTTTCATAAAAAACCTCCTGTTCTGTAACAGCTTATAGTATACCATATGGGGCCCGATTACACCAGAGCTGCAAAAATGCCCCCGGCTTAAAGAAAAATCCGTTTATTTAAAATTCGTACACACCTGCCGCCGCCAAAAGATGGTATAATACCCTTGGTCTTCCTTTTGGGGAGATACATTATAAAACAGGAGGCATACCCACATGAGAAAGCACAGACCGGGCAGAAAAACGGCAGCCTTGGTTCTGGCCGGGATGCTGACCCTGTCCGCAGCAGCAGGCTGTTCTGAAAAAACAGGACCTTCTTCCGCGGGCCAGGAAAGCAGCACCCCGTCCCAGAGCCAAACCCAGCAGGCGGTAGGCAAGATTACCGTCTACACCTCGGAACCCCAGGACCTTGTCACCGATATGCTGGAGGACTTTAAGGCCAAAACCGGCATCGACTATGACCTGTTCCGCTCCGGCACAGGGGATGTGATCAGCAAGATCAATACCGAGCTGGAGACCGGAAGCACCGACGCGGACATCATCTGGTTTGCGGACATCGGCTATATGAACCAGCTGGACCAAAAGGGCCTCATCCGCCACTACACCCCCAAGGGGGCGGAGAAGTTGGACCCCGCCTTTAACTACAACGACGGTATGGCCTGGGAGGTCCGCCAGATCTTTAACATCATCGCCAAAAACACCCTGAAATGCGATGTGGAAATTAAGGACTGGACCGACCTGACAAAGCCGGAGCTTTCCGGCCGATTTGCCATGGCAAATCCCAGCTACTCCGGCGGGGCCTTTACCACCCTGGTGGGGCTGGTGGGCCCGGACGGTCCGGGCTGGAGCCTCTACGAGGACATGGCAAAAAACGACGTGAAATTTGAGCAGTCCAACGGGAACCTTCAGACGAAGGTGGCCTCCGGGGAGTACGCCGCCGTTTCGGTGGTGGACTTTATGGCCCGCAACGCCCAGAACGAGGGCTCCCCGGTGGAGACCATCTGGCCGGAAAGCGGGGCGGTGATGATTCCCACCCCCATCGCCATCCTCTCCACTGTGGAGGAGGAGAAGCAGGCCGCCTGCGAGGCCCTGATGGATTATATGCTCACCCAGGACGCTCAGCGCATCTTTGTGGAGCAGGGATACATCCCGGTGGACCCGTCGGTAGGGGTGCCGGAGGGCGCCCCCCCGGTGGAGGACATTAAGACGGTGGAGCTGAACCTGAAGGACTTCACTGAAAATTCCGCCGCCCTGCGGGAGCGCTTTGCCCAAATCTTCGGAGAATAAGGGGTCCTGCCCCGTTCTGGCGTCTCTCCCGCCCCTCCCTTCGGGGATGGGGCGGGAGGGGCGAATCTTAGCAGAAAGGGGGAAGGCCCGTTGCGGCATTTTTCCCTGAAAAACCGGGGGGAGGGGGTCCGGCCTGGGGAGGCGGCCCCCACCCTCATCTGGCTTGCCACGGCGGCGGTGCTGGCCTTTACGGTCATCTATCCCTCGGCGGTGCTGATACTGAACAGCTTCAAAACCCCGGAGGGTCTGGGCTTGGGCAATTACCTGGCGGTGTTCCAGGATAGGGGCATCGCCGGCAGCGTCCTGAACACCATAAAGGTGGTGCTCCCCAGCACCCTTTTTTCCACCGCCCTGGGGGTGTTCCTGGCCTGGGCGGTGGCCCGCACCGATGTGCCGGGGCGGGGCCTTTGGCGCTCCCTTCTGGCTATCCCCTACCTGATACCCCCCTTCATCGGGGCCATCTCCTGGACCTTCCTTCTGGGGCCGGTGGGGGTCTTTAACGAGCTGTACTGCTCCCTCACCGGCGCGGCGGAGCCCCTGGTGGATATCTACAGCCTGGGGGGGATGGTCTTCGTCCTCTCCATCTACCGGTACGCGGTGCCCTATGTGGTGGTGCTGCCGGCTATGAAGAAGGTGAACGCCTCGGTGGAGGAGGCCGCCCGTGTATCGGGGGCCAGCCCCTGGCGCACCCTGCGGGATGTGACCCTGCCCCTGCTGACCCCCTCGATTCTGGGGGCCACCCTGCTGGTGTATATGTTTATCCTGGCGGATTTCGGCGTTTCCGCCGTCCTGGGGGCCCCCAACCAGATCCGGCTGATGACCACCCAAATCTACGCCATCATCAACCGCCCGGACCTGCCGGGGAACCTTCAGCTGGCCTCCGCCTACTCCCTCCTGCTGGCCCTCTTCGGCCTGCTGGGGCTGGCGGTTTATAACCGGGTGCTCGCCACCCAGAAGTACGTGGTAGTGGGGGGGAAGAGCGCCCCGGTGCAGCCCTCCCATCTGGGCAGGGCCGGACGGTGGGGGCTTTGCGCCTTCCTGGCCCTGGTCTTTTCCATCACCACCCTGGCCCCCATTTTGGCCACCCTCACCACCGCCTTTACCAAAACCTTCGGCCTGCCCTTTGGCCCCGATAACGCCACCCTGCGGAACTTCTCCCGCCTCTTTTCCATCCGCAACATCCGCCGGGCCTTTATGAACAGCGCCTTCCTTTCGGCGGCCTCCGCCTTTATCATCACCGTGGTGGCCCTGGCAGTGGCTTATGTAGCCATCCGGGGGGGGCTGCGGAAGTTTTGGGGGGTGCGGCTGATGCAGACTATGGTGACGGTGCCCTACGCCGTCCCCGGCACCATCATCGCCCTGGCGATGATCCTGGCCTTCGCCCAGCCCCTGCCTGTCACCGGGCTGCGGCTCTACGGCACCATCTGGATTCTGCTGGTGGCTTATGTGGCCCGCTTTATGAACCTGGGGTACAACAACATCTCCGGCGCCATCGCCCAAATCGACGCCTCCCTGGAGGAGGCCTCCCGGTGCGCCGGGGCCAGCCATCTAAAGGCTTTTTCCAGCATTATGCTCCCCCTCCTGCGCCCTAACCTCTATAGCTCCTTCTTCCTGGTGGTGGCCCCCACCCTTTCGGAGATCACCCTCTCCTCCCTTCTGTGGAGCGTGGGGAACGAGACCATCGGCACAGTGGTCTTTTCCACCCAGGAGGAGGGGAAGATCCTCCTCACCGCCGCCCTGGCGGTGGTGCTCATCACCCTTGTGGTGGTGATTAACTACCTGGTGCGGTGGCTCAGCGGGGATGATATGGGGATTTAGCAGATGGACCTACAGCCCTGCCCGCAAGGTGCGGCAGGGCTACCTTTTTTTCAAAACCGCAAAATCTATTGCGGGGCACCTGTAAAACCGTTATAATAGAACCCAGGAGGCGATGAAGGATGCCAGAATGGAAGGACGAGGTGCGAAAGCTCGCCCAGCAGATGGAAAAGGCCCCGCAGATTCTGCCGGAGGAGATTCCGGACCTGGAGATTTACATGGACCAGCTGACCACCTACCTGGACAAGCGTCTGGGTTTTTATAACCGGGAGGGGGAATCCCCTTTTGTCACCCGCTCTATGGTAAATAACTACAGCAAGGCAAAGCTGCTGCCGCCCCCGGCGGCCAAGCGGTATAGCCGCGTCCATGTGATGCTGCTCTCCCTGGTTTGCCAGCTGAAGCGTATTTTTACCATCCAGGACCTGGGGCGGCTGCTGGCCCCAGTGGCGGGGGAGGAGGAAACGGGGAGCCTGTACCGCCTTTTCCTCACCGCCCAGCGGGAGAGCTTTGCCGAAACCCCCGCCATGGCGGAGGCCCTTTTGGCCCGCCTGGGGGAAACGGACGAGCCCGCCCGCGCCAAGGCCGCCCTGGTGACCCAGCTGGCGGTGCGGGCCCAGCGGGACCTGCTGCTGGCGGAACGGGTGCTGGATACCCTCCGGCCCCCGGAGGAAGAAAAGCCGGGGAAGGACAAAAAGAAGAAAGGGAAGACGTGAGCACCTATGCGCCTGAGAAGAAAACCCTGGGCCAGGCCGGAGCTGGCCGCCTGCCCCTTCTTTGTGGATGCGCCACAGGAGGTGCGGGGCAGCTGGGCCTCCCGGTTCCCCCGCAAGGCCCCCATCTACCTGGAGCTGGGGTGCGGCAAGGGGGGCTTTTTGGCCCACGAGGCCGCCGCCCACCCGGAGGTGAACTTCATCGCTATCGACCTGAAAAGCGAGGTGCTGGCGCTGGCTAAGCGGAAGGTGGAGGCCGCTTTGAGCGCCGCGGACCGTCCCGCCGCCCAGGTAGACAATGTCCTTTTAATGTCCTGGGATATCGAGCGGCTCCACCTGATTTTTGGGGAAGAGGAGCGGGTGGACCGGATCTATGTGAATTTTTGCAACCCCTGGCCCAAGCCGGGGGACCATAAGCACCGCCTCACCCACACCCGGCAGCTTATGAGCTACCGCCGGTGGATGGGGGAGGAGGCGGAGCTGTGGTTCAAAACGGACGACAGCGGCCTGTTCCGGGATACCCTGGAGCAGTACCTCCCCCAGGCGGGGTACAGGGTGGAATACCTCACCTGGGACCTGCACCAGGAGGCGCTGCCGGATAACGTTCCTACCGAGCACGAGGAGATGTTCGCCGCCCAGGGCATCCCCATAAAGTTCCTGCGGGCAAAACCGGAGAGAAGGGAGGCTGTACCATGTTAAAGGAAAACCTGTGCCGGGTCCTTTCCCTTTTCCTCTGCCTTGCCCTTTTGGGGGGATGCGGCGGGGACAGCGCCCCCCAGGGAAACAGCGACGAGGATATCACCGCCGCCTTTGAGGAGCTGCTGGCGGCGGATTACGAGGTGTACTACCTCCTCTTTGCCGACGGGCTGCCGGTGGACCGCGCCGGGGAAAGGGAGTTGGACGGGGCCCTCTACTACCCTGTCACCTCCCAACGTTTCTCCAACCGGGGGGCCCTGAAAAAGCGGCTGGAAGAGGTCTACGCCAAGGAGGAGACCGTTGAGGCCCTGCTGGCGGCCCCCGATGCAAAGGGAAATCCCGCCCTTGCCCAGCGGGACGGCGCCCTGTGGCGCAGCGCCGCCTGCGCCGTCTCTGCCCTGGGGTACGAGGTGGTGGAGGACAGCATCCGCCTCACCGGCCGCCGCTCCGATCTTACCGCCACCTTTTCCTTCCAGGAGGAGGGGCTGGACGGCTCCCTTTATGAGACGGCAATGAGCATCTCCCGCACCGGGGCGGGGTGGCGGCTGGACGCACCCCGGAAGGACGGGGAGCGAAAGCTCCTCCGGGAAGGCTCCTCCCAGACCTCCGCCTACAAGGAGGGCACCGCCCGGCGGGTGGCGGAGGACTTCCTGGCGGCTATCCACACCGGCAGCGCCGCCCAGGTGGCCGCTGTAGCCAGCGGGGACTGCGCCGCCTGGGAGGGGGTGCGCATCACCGAGGCCCGCATCACCGGGGTGACGGAAGAATTGGACAGCCAGGGGGATTATAAGGTACAGGTGACGGTGGAGGATGGCAAGGGGTTCCTCCCGGAGGGAAGCCAGGAATACCGTCTGGTGGTCCGCTGCGGCCAGGACATGAGCTGGGAGGCCGGGCAGGTCATCCCCTTCTACTTCCGCCCAGCCTCGGAGCGGTACTACAACTGGACCGGTCTGGAGACCCAAAGCAGCCCGGAAAACGAGGCGGCCAACAGCATCGAGGTTTTTATCTCCCTTTACGGGATGCAGACCTTCGCCAGCCCCTGGGAGCTGCCTCCGGAGACGGTGGCGGAGTTTTCCATGGTGATGGTGAAGCCCCAGGGGGAGGATATGGTCTATACTCCCCAGGAATTTGCCGCCGCGGTGGAGCGGAGCTTCGGCATCACCGGCTTTGACGGGCGGAACACCGAATTCTACTCCCAGGAGAAGGATGGCTACCTCCTGTGGGGTCGGGGGCCCAATTCTCCCTATGTCCTGATTGGGATGCCCCAAACCGCTGGAAACAGCTGCCAGACGGAGGTGTCCTTTTACGGCGATCCCCTTTGCACCCAGCGGCTGCACACCCTGCGCTACACCATGGGGAAAAACCCCGATGGAAGCTGGCATTTTGTCTCCGCCCAGGAAATTCAAACTACAGAATAGAAAGGACCTTACCTATGAAACGAATGATAAAAACAGCCGCCCTTCTGGCCCTTGCGGCAATGCTGCTCCTGGCTGGCTGCGGCGGGAGGGGAAAGGAAAGCTCCGCCCCGCCGCCGGAAAGCAGCTCCCCGCCGCCGGAATCCCTGGAGATGGAAGGGGAGCACGATCACACCGGCATTCCGGGGTTGGACCTGCCGGAATCCCTGCCGGTGGGGGACTACGCCTTTGAGGCCTACGATTCCAGCTCGGTGCAGGTAGCCAGCTTGGAGGCCACCCTGGACGGCGAGCTGGTGGACGTCATCGTCCTCACCGTCCCCCTGGGGACAAAGAACTTTTTGGAGTGCTACGCCGACGGGGTGGTGGCAACCCTGGAGCGCCTGGAGGAGGAGAGCCAAGGGGTCTACACCTCCGCCCCCCTGGGGAGCCTGGCGGGAGATGAGCAGTGGACCGAGGAGGAACATCCCCTGAAAAACGGCGACCGCTACGATATTACCTTTGGGGAAGCGGGATTTTTCCGCTTGTCCATCCGGAATTCCTCCGGCGCTGTGGATGCCTATTATTTTATGGTGGCGGAATAAGGAAGTGACAGAAAGATGAAAAGCGCAAAGCTCTTTTTGGGAGGGATGTATCTCCACCTGGCTCTCAGCGTGGCGGTGCCGGCGGCGATGATTCTGCTTCCCCACTGGAACGGCGGCCAGGGCCTGTTTTTCTTCTACCTGGTCTTTATCGGGGTCCTCTTTGTCCTGGGCTGGGTGGCGGTGGCCATGGCGGCGCGGGCCGGCAGCGGCCAGGATGTTCAGGGGCTTTGGTCCGCCTGGAGGCTTCTGAAGCTCTGGTCCATCCCCTTCTTTGTTTTGAACTTTCTGTACAGCGTTTTGGCCTGGTTTATCATTGTGGCCGCTTCCAGGGGAATTTTCTTTATGCTCCTACCCATCCCCATCGCCATCACCTGCACCCTGATACTCCAGACCGGCTGTGTGGGCTGTGTGGCGGTAAAGAACCTCCGGGCCCGGTCCGCTCCGGAGACACGCCCTGACAGGGTTCATTACCTTTTGCAGCTGCTGCCGGTGGCGGATGTTTTCAGCACCCTGGTGCTGCTGCGCCACACAAAGGAGACAGAGCCCTCCAGCCCCTGATTTTCTTTCCCGCTGCTTGATAAGGACACTTTGCCGCTTTTCTTTTTGCCTCTTTTTCTTTTCCCGCGAAAAGAAAAAGAGGGAGATGCCAAACAGGAGGACAAAGATGAAGCTGATTTCCTGGAATGTCAACGGCCTGCGGGCCTGCCTGGGGAAGGGGTTCCCCGATTTTGTAAAGAAGGAGCTGCCCGATATTTTGGCCCTCCAGGAGGTGAAGATGGAGGAGGGACAGGCACAAATCCCTCTGCCCCCCGGATACCATTCATACTGGAACAGCGCCGAAAAGAAGGGCTACTCCGGGACAGCGGTCTTCACCAGGGCAGAGCCTTTGGCTGTAACAAGGGGCATGGGCATCGACCGCCACGACCACGAGGGGCGGCTTCTGACCCTGGAATTCCCGGACTTTTGGTTTGTGAACGTCTACACCCCAAACTCCCAGCAGGAGCTGGCCCGGCTGGATTACCGCATGGAGTGGGAGGAGGACTTCCGCCGGTATCTGGTGGGGCTGGACGGGAAAAAGCCGGTGATTGTCTGCGGGGATATGAACGTGGCCCACCAGGACATCGACCTGAAAAATCCCGGCCCCAACCGGAACAGCGCCGGTTTTACCCAGCAGGAGCGGGACAAGCTCACCGCCCTGCTGGCGGCGGGCTTTACCGACACCTTCCGCCTGCTCTACCCGGAAAAGACAGGGGCCTACAGCTGGTGGAGCTACCGCTTCCGGGCCAGGGAGAAGAACGCCGGGTGGCGCATCGACTTTTTTTTGGTCTCCCGCCGGCTGGAGGAGCAGGTGGCCGACAGCCTTATTTACAGCGACGTGTACGGCAGCGACCACTGCCCGGTGGGGCTGCTGCTGAAATAGGCCGCACCCTCGACAGGGTGTAGCAGAATCCGCACACAAAAGATCGTATCCTTAAATGGCAGGACAAGCCATCGCCAGGGATACGGTCTTTTTCTTATGCTTTAGAACCTGTATTCACAACCCTCCAACACCATCTGGCCGGCTCTTTTTTCGCCCTGCCGTGTCAAAAATCCTTGAATTACACCAAGTAGTTCTGCGGATTTTTGCCTTGCAGGGCGGAAAATCTTTCGCCCATCTGGCATTGTCCGGCTATGAATACAGGTTCTTAGAAAGGGATGATAGAAGATGCCGGTAAAGATTGAGGTTGCGCCGGAGGCGGACACCGTCACCGCCATGCTCACCGGGGAGATCGACCACCACGGGGCCGGCAGGCTCCGGGAAACCATTGATGACAGCGTGCGCCGCACCTGCCCCCGGATGCTGGTGCTGGACTTTGGCGGTGTGGAATTTATGGATTCCTCCGGCATTGGGGTGGTGCTGGGGCGGTACCGCCTGATGCAGGACATGGGGGGAAAACTGACCCTCCGCAACCTGCCGCCCCACATCCGCAAGGTGATGCAGGTGGCGGGAATTGGCAGTCTGGACATCCAGGAAAAGAGAGGAGGAGCCTGATGAAGCGGGAAAAGCCGGAAAATCTGATGCGGGTGAGCTTTCCCAGCCGCTCGGTGAACGAAAGTCTTTCCCGTTCCCTGGCGGCGGCCTTTGCGGCCCTGGCGGACCCCACGGTGGAGGAGCTTTGCGACATTAAAACAGCTGTTTCCGAGGCGGTGACCAACGCCATCGTCCACGGCTACCGGAACACCCTGGGGACGGTATACATAACCGCCGCCCTCTATCCAGGCGGGAAGATGGTTATCACCATCCGGGATAGGGGCTGCGGCATTGCCGACGTGGAAAAGGCCAGGGAGCCCCTGTACACCACCTGCACCACCGGGGAGCGGGCCGGGCTGGGCTTCGCTGTGATGGAGGAGCTGATGGACCGGGTGCGGGTGCGCTCCCGCCTGGGGGAGGGGACCACCGTCACCCTGGAGCGGAGGCTTAAATCCAGAAACGGATAGGGAGATAAGGGAACAAAGGAGGCGGGGGATTGATCGCAGAGGACAGAAGCACCATGGTGGAAAAAAACCTGGGGCTGGTGCACTCCTGCGCCCACCGCTTCCGGGGGCGGGGAATCGAATACGACGACCTTTTCCAGGCGGGATGTATGGGGCTGGTGAAGGCCACCGCCGCCTTCGACGAGGCCCGCGGGGTGATGTTTTCCACCTACGCGGTGCCGGTGATCCTGGGGGAGATTCGCCGCCTCTTCCGGGACGGCGGGGCGGTGAAGGTGAGCCGCAGCGTCAAGGAGCTGGGAATCAAGGCGGCCCGTGTGAAGGAACAGCTGGGGGTTGTTCTGGGGCGGGACCCCGCCCTTAGCGAGGTGGCCGAGGCGATGGAGCGCACCCCTGGGGAGATTGCGGAGGCCCTGGCGGCCACCACCCCGCCGGTCTCCCTCACCGGCAGCGAGGAGGAGGGGGGCGGCCAAATCGACCTCCCGGTGGATTCCCCGGAGGAGCGCCTTTCGGATATCCTGGCCCTAAAGCAGGCCATGGCCCGGATGGAGGAGCAGGACCGCCGGCTTATCATCCTGCGGTACTACGGCAACCGCACCCAGACCGAGACCGCCCGCGAGCTGGGGATGACCCAGGTGCAGGTCTCCCGCCGGGAAAAGAAGCTGATGCAGTATTTCCGCAAGGAGCTGCTGGAGGATTAAACGAAAAGTCCCAGGGGAGTACCCCCTGGGACTTTTAGCTGCTGCAAAAGGTTTGGGCAAGGGTGGAAAGCAGCCGGGCCTCCCGGTCCTGAGAAAGCTCCCAGCTGCCCACCCCCGCCAGCCCCTTTTCCTGGGCCAGGCGGGCTTTGGCGGCGATGGAGGAGGGGTCGTCGTAGACGAGGAACCAGCCGTCCCCGGAAAGGGTGGGCTGCTGGGCCTCCAGGGAAAAATCCCTCCGGCCCTCCTCCAGGTAGCGGCTGGTCACCGTATCATACCCCACCGGCTGCGCAGAGCGAAAAGGGCTGCCCAGCCCCTCCTCCCCAGAGCCGGAGAACCGGTAGAGATAGCCGTAAAAGGGGACGCCCAGCACCAGCTTTTCCGGGGCGACGCCTTCGGCCAGGTAGGCATCCACCCCCCTGCGGATGCTGGGCTGCTCCCCAGGGGCGGAAAGGGGGGCGCTGAACCCCACCTGCCGCTCCCAGGGGCCGCTTAGGTCGTACCCCATCAGGAAGAGGTAATCGGCGGACTCTGCCAAAGGGGCGCTCTGGACATTCCCCCGGAAGCCCTCCCCAGGGGGGATAGCGGCGGTAAGCAGGTAGCGCCGTCCTGCGGCGGCCCCCCTGGCATCCAGCTCTTGGCGCACCGCCTGGAGTAGGAGCCGGTAATTTTCCCCGTCCTGGGGACTGTGGAGGTTTCCCTCCTTCCCCCCGGAGACGGGGAACTCCCAGTCCAGGTCGAGGCCGTCAAAGCCGTGCTCCTCCATCAGCCCGGCGGCCGTTTGGGCAAAGGCCTGCCGGTGCTCCGGGTCGGAGGCCGCAAGGGAAAAGTTCCGGGAATAATCCCATCCCCCCACCGAAAGAAGGGTGCGAAGGCCGGAATGCTCCTCCTTCAGGGCCCGAAGACCGGCAAAGTTGGCAAGGTCCAGGCTGGGGTTTTCCAGCACCGCCCGCCCCGCCTCGTCCACCCCGGCAAAGGCGTAGTGGATGTGGGTGAGGTGCTGGGCCGCCAGGTCCCCAGGAAGAAAGCCGTCCATCCGGGCGTAGTAGGGGTAATATCCCGCCACAATGGGGGAGAGCTCCGCCCCAGGGCCGCCGGAAGGGGGAAGGGAAGCGGAGGTGTGGTCGGGCGTCCGGCCAGGGCTGGAGAGGGAACGGCCGGCGGCCTCCCCCCAGGCGGCCTGCCCTCCCAGGATGGGCAGGGCCAGGAGCAGGAAAAACAGCAGGGCAAGGGAAAAGCGGCTGTAGCTTTGGAGCAAAAAATCCACCTCCCACTCCCCAAGTGTGCCCCGATTTCCGGCTTTTATCAAACCAGGCCCAAAAGGCGGACCGCGGCGGTGAAGAGAAAGCAGAGGAGCATCCCCCCAAGGGTGGGCACCAGGAGCGAAACCGCCGTCCACTTCCAGCTGCCGGTTTCCTTGCGGATGGTGAGGCAGGTGGTGGAGCAGGGCCAGTGCATCAGGGAAAAGAGAATCACCGAACCGGCGGTGGCCCAGGTCCAACCGTTTTGCACCAGCAAGGCGTGGAGCTGGGCGGTGCTTTCCAGCTCCATCAGGCTTCCGGCGGAAAGGTAGGACATAATGATGATGGGGACGACGATTTCATTGGCGGGGAATCCCAGGATAAAGGCCAGCAGAATCACCCCGTCCATCCCCAGCAGCCGGGCAAAGGGGTCCAAAAAGGCGGCGCAGTGGTGGAGGAGGGTGGCTTCCCCCAGGGTGATGTTGGCCATCAGCCAGATGACAAGACCCGCCGGGGCGGCCACCGCCGCCGCCCGTCCCAGAACAAAGAGGGTCCGATCCAAAACCGAGCGCACCAGCACCGGGACGATTTGGGGCCGGCGGTAGGGGGGCAGCTCCAGGGCGAAGGCAGAGGGCATCCCCCGGAGGATGGTGGCGGAAAGGATGCGGGAAACCAGCAGGGTGGCGCCCACCCCCAGGACGATTACGCCGGTAAGCCCCAGAGCGGACAGCACCGAGGGCCAGAAGCCCTCACCGCCGCCGATGAAGAAAACTGTAAGCAGGAGGATGAGGGTGGGGAACCGCCCGTTGCAGGGGACAAAGCTATTGGTGATAATGGCGATGAGCCGCTCCCGCGGGGAATCAATGATGCGGCAGCCCACCACCCCGGCGGCGTTGCAGCCAAAGCCCATCATCATAGTCAGCGACTGCTTGCCGCAGGCGCGGGCGCATTGGAAGCACCGGTCCAGATTGAAGGCCACCCGCGGCAGGTATCCAAAATCCTCCAAAAGGGTGAAGAGGGGGAAGAAGATAGCCATAGGGGGAAGCATCACCGCCACCACCCAGGCCAGCACCCGGTAGGCGCCGTCCATCAAAGGGGAAAGGAGCCATTGGGGACAGCCCAAAGCGGCCAAACCCTGGGTCAGCCAGTCCCCCAGGGCAAAGAGTCCGGTGGAGAGAAGCTGGCTGGGATAATTGGCCCCGGTGATGGTGAGCCAGAAGACTGCCGCCAGCAGCAGGAGCATCACCGGGATGCCGGTGCGGCGGCTTGTAAAGAGGCGGTCCAAACGCCGGTCCCCCTCGCTGGGGCCTTGGGCCGGGGCGCAGACCACCCCAGCGGCCACGCTTTCCGCTGTGGCGACGATGGCTCCCACCATGGCCTCCTCCAGCTCCCGCTGCCCCCATCCGTGCTGGCTCAAAAGATTTTTGGCGGCCGCCAGGGCCTCGGCCACCGCCGGGCGCTGGAGGATATCCTCCCCCAAATAGGCGCAGAGGGCACGGGATAAACTCTCATCCCCCTCCAGCAGCCGCAGGGCCAGCCACCGCAGATTCAGCCGCTCCCCCACCGCAGGACGCAGGGCCGGTACCAGAAGGGAGACGCCATCCTCGATGACCTGGGGGTAAACCACCCCCAGGGGACGCCCTGGGGCGGGCTGCCCCGCCATCTGCTCCAGACGGCAAAGCATCCCCTCCAGCCCTCTGCCGCTGCGGGCGCTGGTCCCGGCCACCGGCACCCCCAAGCTCCTTTCCAGCCCCTCCAGGTCCACCTGGATTCCCTTCCGGGCGGCCTCGTCCAAAAGGTTGACGCAGACCACAATCCGGGGGGTGATCTCCAGCACCTGGAGCACCAGGTTCAGGTTTCGCTCCAGGCAGGTGGCGTCACAGACCACCACCGCCCCGTCCCCGCCCCCAAAGCAGAGGAAGTCTCTGGCGGCCTCCTCCTCCGCAGAGTGGGCCAGCAAAGAGTAGGTGCCAGGGAGGTCCACAAAGACCATCCCACGCCCCCGGCGGAGACACCGTCCCTGGGCGGTGGCCACGGTTTTGCCCGGCCAGTTGCCAGTTTGTAATTTTAATTATGGCGAACAGGAGATACAAGAAAACGGTCGTCGTTTGTTATGATGATCTCCCCAATGATTCGCCGCCAAAATTCCCGCTGTTCTACTTTGGATAGAGAATGATATACGCTAAGAAGGCTCTTTAGTTCTTCGGTATCAACGGGGGACTGGATGGGCTTTTGCAGATTATAAGCCGCTTGTAGCTCATCACGAAAAGTACAGTAATCCCTTTCATAAACGGACCGATCAATTAAATCACTCAGGTACAGGTCTTTTAGCTTTTCCATCTTGCGCTTGATTCTTTCTGTGTCAACAGGCTGCATGGCCTTTTTCTGCGCTTCCAGCTTTATGTTGTACTCCTCAAAATTAGGTATGAGATTCTCTAAAAGCCAGCTTTCAAGAACAAGTTCGCTTGTCCTTTTTTTATGCGTGCAAAGATGTAATTTTTCATACCTTGTGCAGCGGTAATAGATGTATTTCTTGCCCACAACGTGAGCGCTCAACCTGTTTCCACATTCAGCGCAGCGGACCAGGCCCGTAAAAAGATATATATGGCTTGACCTTTCGGCGTTGCGTTGGGCCCTCTGCTGTATAATCTCCTGGCAAAGCCGGAACCGCTCCGGCTTGATAAGCGGCGGGCAAAAATCATCCTGTCCATGTGCCCTGCCCATGTAGCGCTCGTTGGTCAGCAGCACCCGCAGACCTGTAGGGGAATAAATTAGACCATGTTTTTTCATGGTATACTCCCGCAAAGCGCGTACAGAACGGATAATTGTATACTGCTTAAAAATGTCTTGGGCGATTGGCGCAGTTTCCGGGTCAATCACCATTTTCTTCTCTTCTATTTTATATCCCAGCGGTACTTTGCCGCTGATAACTTCTCCCCGGCGCACCTTGTCCTCATGGACAAACCGGATTCGTTCGCCGGTGCGGTCGGCTTCGTCCTGAGCCACAGACAGCATGATGTTGATTTTCAGCCGCCCGGATGCTGTCGTGGTGTCATAGTCCTCTTGAATCGTCTTCCAACCAACATGATACTTTTCCAAAATCTCCTGTACCTTGTAGTATTCGGAGATGTTGCGGAACCATCTGTCTAATCTTGTGAATACAATCAAGTCCCCCAGCCCTGTCTGAACATCCGCAAGGAGCCTTTGCAGGGCGGGACGCTTTGCGGCGGGCTTGCGGGCGGAGATGCCGGCATCTGTATATACGCCGATCACTTTGTGCCCCTGCTCCTTTGCCCATGCTTCCAGCGCGGTAAGCTGGGCTTCGATTGACAGCCCATGGATGGCTTGCTCTTCTGTACTAACCCTCACATACAAAAATACGCGTTCCACCGATTCACCCCATTTCCAAAGATATTCTTGGCCCTCTCAGTACTGCAAATACTGGGAGGGCCTTTTTTGTTCTTAGAATGTTCTGTAAAAAATATCCTCTAAAGAAATATCCAGGTCATCGAACAGGCTGCACTGGAAGTGCGTTACCAAAGCAGCCCGCTCCTCCTCGGACATCCTCGCCAGCTCCCAGTCGGGATGGAGGGAGTAAATATCGTGGAGGACAAATTCTGTCCCGTTCGTCCGGTAGACATCCAAAGACTTTTCTTCGGGGCTGACAAGCCAGTATTCCCGGACACCGCATTTTGCATAGGTCTCCTTTTTATGGGTTTTATCGTTCCTCGCTGTGCTGGGGGAAAGGACCTCCACCACCAGGTCGGGAGCGCCGTAAATACCATCGCTCTTGATCTTGTCCGGGTCGCAGACCACCATCACATCAGGGACAAAGTGATCCTTGTCGGTAAGAAACACGGTGGAGCCATCGGAAATGGGGGTGCACTTTTTTCCACGCAAATAGCTTGCGAAAAGCCAGTAGATATTGCCAGAAACAAAGGTATGATTGACCGAGGCCGGAGACATCATCACCACTTTGCCGCCAATCAACTCTTCGCGCCGTTCTTCCTGGTATGCCAGATTATCGTTCATAGCTTTCTCCTTCCCTTATTCCTCTGCAATTCACTCCGGGTCCAGCACCCAATGTCCTGCCTGTGATATAAAATATTTTCAGACAGTTTCCTAGCGTAATGTTCGCTGTCAATATTAAAAATACTATTTATTCTCATTCAACTTTTATGCCTTTTACAATTTAAGGGGTTTGACTATAGTTACAGAATTTCGCGTCCCAATTCTTTTGCGCAAGCTACAAGTTTTTGATAATTTTTAGTGTTATTATTTTTCATCCTTTTATAACCAGAGTAAGATTTTGGACATATATCAGGAAGATTTTCCTGGAGCCATTTATAATCCCTTTTGTCAATACCGCGTTGCGCTTCGCGCTCTATTATACTATCTTCCTTACGCTTTTCTTCTGCTGTCAACCTTGGCCCTACTCCAATAAGACTATCATTTGTATACCCTTGAAAGAATCGATCAATCTTCTCTTTTTCCTTGTGTGCCTCTTTTATCAATCCGCTTCTGGCAAGAAGCCTGACCAGTTTATAATAGTCATCCTTACGATAACCACGTTTGCTGACCATTCTAATTGCATTTGACTTTTTTAAGCAGAGAATAGCGAGTTCAATATTTCCGGCATCTTCGAATAAATCGCTTTTGAAGCGGAGGTAGTAGTCAATGTCACAAGTATAATCGCCGAAGCCATCACTTTCTGAACCCGGAGGACGAGGAAGATTGTTTCGATCGGGAATCGACTGAATTCCTTCTGCAGTATTTAGATTATAGTGGGCCTCCAGCCAAGCATTATTGGCTTGCCGTTTTCTCTGGTATTCTTCATTTGAAATTGGTTCCGGTGCCATAAAAGTAACACCATGGTACGTCATTTCAACTTCATCATCACAATGAGAAAAAGAGGAAGAGCAATTCAAATCGACTGAGGCATCAGAGTGATTAACTGGCTTTTTGAAGTAGTCCAAAATTTTTTTTAGCATACAGGAAACACCTTTCCATTGGCTGTCTATATGTGACTCTTCTGCTCAAAGGTCGTCAAAAATGGACAAAAGGTCGTCTTCATTTTCTGTAACATCAATCAAAAGAGCCAAATTCCCATTAAATTTACAAGGAAAAATGCCGAAGCCCTCCAATGTCAAGCCCTTATCCCCAATGGCTTTTGATAATGCCTCTGAATCATCTTCAAACTGGTATATTTCTAGCTGACCAAAATCAAATTTGTATTTCATACCCATTTTAGCGCCCACCAATTCGGCAGCCATTGGAACAGATTCGTAACTGTATTTCGCGTTATCTAATGCCGCTTCAAATCGTTCAAAAGGCGTCTCACGGGCTTCGTTTTCTTCTGTTGTGACACTAGAAGAGGACTGCTCTTGATTGGAACGATTGTCAACGGATGTAGAACTGTTAGAGGGGGCTTCTTTACCACAGGATGTAATAAAAAGAACCATTCCCAAAAGAATCAAACAAGATACAATTTTCCTTTTCATGTTTTTGTTCTCCTCTTTATATGTTTTCTATCCACTCTAAGGGTAGCTTACTGATGACCTTGCCAACGCAGATGCACTCCTGTTCCCCAATAATAATATCAGAAATATCTGGGTTTTGAGAAATCAGGCGATCCTCACCACGCTCTTTGACATATCCCAAACCGTCAATGGTCCAAATGCCAACCTCCCCAACCTCTATATCCGGTTGGAAGCGTACCAATACATAGTCCCCATCCTGGTATGAGGGTTCCATGCTGCGTCCCTGTACTTTGATGACCATATCTGCCTTTCTGGTGGTGCTGTTTAATTGGACTGAGATGGGGTTACAGTCGTTGTCCAGCCAAGCACCGAACCCATCCCCTTCAGCTGCGGCGGCAAGGTTAACCGGCAACTGGATGGTCTCATCTGGTGTTTTAGGGGAACTCTGAAATTTCAAACGAAGTTCTTCTGCTACACGCTCTGCCTCCTTGTCCAGAACAAAGTCAACCATTTCTTTACCGTGCCCGTCCAGGGTGCGGTATTTTTTTACAAGATTTTCCATTTCATCAGGTGTGGCGTGTGCTTCATGTAATTCGCGCATTTCATCTTGGAAAAGATAGTTTGCGTCGCATTTTAGAATGTCAAATAGTTGATACAAATTATCTGCTTTTGGGGAACTGGTGCCTATTTCATAGTTACCAACAGCACCTTTACTTACTCCAAGGGCATTGGCGAGTTGTACTTGTGTCAATCCCATACGTATGCGTTGCTCTTTTAGCCTTGTGGCAAAGCTCATTAAATCACCCCCCTATGATGTGAGAATACTACAAAAACATAGAAAAGTCAATAGAAAGGTTAAAATATTTGAGAAAAAGGTATTGACAGATTAGTATATTTGAGTTATCATGTGATTGTGGTTAATAGAATTGAGAATTCGGATAGGAGGGTGATGGTTTTTGAATATTAGGGATAACATCCGTGGCACGATTGATGCTAAGGGAATGAAGCAGGTTGTTGTCGCAGAACGGTCCGGTTTTACCGAACAACAGTTTTCTGACATGCTCAATGGCAGAAAGATCATAAGAGCGGAGTACATTCCCAAAATTGCAAACGCTTTGGGTGTTTCGGTTGGGGATCTGTTTGTGGATGCTGGCCAGGAAAGCGCATGAGAAAGCCGCCCCAGCGGGGGCGGCAGGCTAAGTAGGCAATCTGGACAAACAAAGGCGCATATGCTGAATAAATGGGGGTGTTGTGATGGTGGTTTTTGATCCGGTGTATGTGACAGAGGTCCTCAACGACATCCTGTCCCGAAGAGGATTGAGCGTATCGCTTGTATTAAAGGACAGCCAAGCCTCTTCTGCGGGCCAGCAGTGTGAAAAGGACCCTGCCGCGCTGTCTGATTGCCAGCAGAAACAGAGCAGCGCCTAAAAGGAGCTACTCTGCGATGAGAGGAAGTGATGAAACTGAAAAGGAAGGACCCAGAGAAGTTTAGCCCTGGCCTGGAGGCGTTCTTGGATTTCCTGCGATATGCCGCGGAGCAGCATGAAATCGCTAAAACAGCTCAAATGGAGGCGGATGCCGTCACCCAGGACATCCTCCACACCTTGGAGCTCCAGGACCCGGACCGCGCTTATATGGAGCGGTTGGCCCGGAAGCTCAAGAGGACCCGCCAGGAGCGGCGCCTGGCGAAAGACACTGCCGCGCGGACAAGCTGTATCGCAGACTGGGTAGGTAAAAACGCCGCAGTTATCAAGTCCCTGGAGCGTCTGCTGGGTGAGGTTCGCAGGGAGGAAAAGAAAGCGGCGGGGAGGATATACATACCCTGGATCCAGGCGCTAGAGGATATCAAACCGAAGGGGAATCAGATGGCTTCATTCGGAGGGTTCCAAGATACGGAGTATGCCGTCCAGGAAGGCGGCTTGGTCCAGGCAGCAGCGGCTGAAGAAAAGAAAGGCGGTGATTAGGCTACAGCAGGACTTGCCGCTCTCCAGGGCGGAATAGGCTCTGGTACTCATAAGTAGACGGTGGGCCATTTCCTCCTGTGGGATGTTGAGAGCTGCCCTGCACCTTAAAAGTTCTCCCCGGAGGTATGCTTTCAAATCGTTGTAGAGCTTCTTTTTCTTCATAGTAAATCTTTCCTCCATATACAAGATTTACCAAAATTCTACAAAGAATATGAAGTGTACGCCATGAAGTGTGATTCATTTTAATTCAAAAAAATTTAACTGACAGAAGGGAGGTCCCTTATGAGACGGTACGCGGCCCTATATCTGGGCCTCTGCCACGCCTGGGGGTGGACCCCCAACGACGAGGGACTGCGGGCCTTTGTCCGGCAGATGCTTAGCGGCCTGCGGGACCAAAACGGCCGGATGCGCTGGCCGGAGACTACATAGAAAGGAGGCCATACCAATGGATAGTCTGTTGGAAAACACCGTCCTTCTCCACCTGGTGGACTACCGCAGGATGGTGGAAGAGCTGACCCTGCTGCGGCTCCGGTGCGAAAAGCAGGCGGAGCAAATCGAGAAACTGGAGAAAGGGAGCGCCGCCTGCGCAGGCAAACAGGTAGACAGATAAGGAGGAGCGCCCCCATGGCCTATTACACCACCTGCCCCCATTGCGGGGCAAACCTGGACCCCGGCGAGCGCTGCGACTGCCAGGACAGGCAGGAGGAGCCCGCCCGCGAACCCATAAAATCGTAAGGAGGATACATACCATGAGCAACCTGACCATGACCATCCAAATCGAGGCCCCGGACCTGGTGGCCGCCCTCACCCAGCTGGCTGCCGCCATCCATCCCAGTGCTCAGACCCTGAACATCCCCCGGCCCCAGGTGGCTGTGCCTGCCCCTGCTGCGCCGGTTCCTGTGGCTGTGGCCGCCCCTGCGCCGGTCCCCGTTACCCCCCAGCCCCCCGTGACAGGGCCTGTAGTCCCTCCGCCCCCCGCAGTTCCAGCCGCACCCCCGGCTCCCGCCGTCCCTGTGGCCGGGGCTCCCGCCTACACCCTGGACCAGCTCGCCAAGGCGGGGGCTGCTCTGGTGGACGCCGGCAAGATGGAATCCCTGATGGCGCTGCTTGCCAAGTACGGCGTTCAGGCCGTCACCCAGCTGCCGCCCGCCCAGTACGGGGCCTTTGCCACCGAGCTGCGGGCCCTGGGCGCTCAGATTTAGGAGGTGTCCCATGCCTCCTGAGAAACACGCCCTGCTTTCCGCTTCCTCCGCCCACCGCTGGCTGGTCTGCACGGCGGCCCCCCGTTTTGAGGAGGGGCTGCCGGAGCGCACCAGTAAGCATGCGGAGGCGGGCCGATTGGCCCACGCCATTGCGGAGCTGAAGGTCCTCAAAAAGTTTACTGTCATGACGGGCCGCACCTACAATTCCCGTATGACAAAACTCAAGAAAGCCCCCCTCTATGACCCGGAGATGGACAAGACCACCGAACTCTACCTGGAGCACCTGCTGGAGCAGGCCATGGGCTACAACAACACCCCCACCGTGTCGGCGGAGGTGAAGGTGGACTTTTCGGACTACGTGCCGAAGGGCTTCGGCACCTGCGACTGCTTGATGATTGGCGGGGACACCCTCTGCATCACCGACTATAAGCATGGCGAGGGCGTCCCCGTCTCCGCAAAGGACAACCCCCAGATGCGGCTCTACGCTCTGGGGGCCCTTGGGCGGTATTCTCCCATCTTCGGGGACGCAATCCGGCAGGTGCGCATGAGCATCGACCAGCCCCGGCTGGGCAGCTATACCACCGAAAGCATCACGGTGGAGGAGCTGCGGGCCTGGGGGGAGAGCATCCGGCCCATTGCGCAGAAGGCCTTTTCCGGCCTGGGGGAGTTTGTCCCTGGCAACCATTGCCAGTTCTGCCGGGGATATGCCCAGTGCCGGGCCCGCGCTGGTACCTATACCGCCCTGGAGGACTTCGCTGGATGCGTCCCGGCCGGCTCCCTTGCCCCGGAGGAGAGGCAGTCCAGGGACCCCTCCAGCCTCCTCACCGACGCAGAGATTGGCGATTTGCTCATCCGGGGCAAGGGCCTGGTCCAGTGGTATAAGAAGCTGGAGGGCTACGCCCTAGAGACCCTGCTGGCCGGGAAGGAGATACCCGGCTGGAAGGCGGTGGAGGGCCGCAGCCTCCGCCGGTGGGTGGATATGGAGGCAGCCTTCAAGAAGCTGGTGGAGCAGGGCTGGGGCGAAGCCCTCCTGTACCACCGGGAGCCCATCACCCTGGCGGAGGTGGAAAAGCTGCTGGGGAAGGCCCAGTTCGCCGAGCTTTGCGGCGAGTATATCGAGCGGCCCCTGGGGAAACCCGCCCTGGTTCCGGCGGAGGATAAGCGTCCCGCCTACAGCTCCGCCGCCGCGGACTTTTCGGGGATGGCCCAAAATGGGTGACGTTGTGCGCTTTTCCCAGGGCGCTTTTCAAGGAACGCTGCTAAACACAAAATGGAAGTAAAGGAGTAAAAGACTATGTATCAGAACGACCCCATGAAGGTGCTCACCGGCGAGGTCCGCCTGTCCTACTGTCATCTCACCACCCCCAGGGCCTCCCAGCCGGGGGGAGAACCCAGGTACGGCGTCACCCTGCTCATCCCCAAGACGGACGTGGCCACCAAGGCGGACATTGACGCCGCCATCCAAGCCGCTGCCAATGAGGCGCTGTCCAAGGTGTGGAACGGGGCCCGCCCGCCCCAGCTCCGGGTGCCCATCTATGACGGGGACGGCGTGCGGCCCTCCGGGGTGCCCTTTGGCGATGAGTGCAAGGGCCACTGGGTCATGACCGCCTCCACCAAGAACAAGCCCCAGGTGGTGGGCATCGACAACATCAACTGTGAGCTGGCCCCCTCTGACATTTACAGCGGGATGTATGCCCGTGTCACCATCCGCTTTTTCGGCTACTCCAACAGCGGCAATAAGGGCATCGGCTGCGGCCTGGGCAATGTCATGAAAACCCGTGACGGTGAGGCCCTGGCGGGCAGCGCCTCCGCCTCCGTGGACTTCGCCGGGGTGGGTGCCGCTCCCGTGGCGGTCCCGGCCACCCCTGCCTATGGGGGTGGGATGCCCGCCACCCCGGTCTATCAGCCCCCAGTTCCCGGCCCCGCCGCTACGCCGCCCTGGACCGCCGCCCCAGGGGGCGTCAACCCCATCACCGGCCTGCCCCTGTAATAAGAGGAGAATGCCATGGAAATGCAAACTTCACATAGCCTCCCCGGCATCCGCCGGGAGGACCTTGGAGAGCTACGGCGGCTGGCCGTTCCGGTTGCCCGGTTCCTTATCGAACACGGGATGCTGGATGGGGAGGTGCTAATCACGACCACCCGCGTGGATGTGAACACGCCCCATGCCGGCGTACCGTTTACCGACGCGGACGAAGAGGAAATTTTTCGGGATCCGGCAACGCGCGCTTGAGCCGGTTAAAATTCCGGCCAAAATCCGAGCTTACAAATAGGGAGCGGTATTGTTCCTCCGTCACCCCTTGATACCGGTACCCGGTCCCATTTTTCAGCCAAACCTCTAAAACACCGGATTCCCAGCCCACGGCGTCGATAAAGCCGGATAGGACCCCTAGCATTTTCACAAAGATCACCTCCGCCGCTATTATACATCTTAACCAGAACAAAAGCTACAACAAGGAGGCTGTCATGCACCATTTGAGCATCGACCTGGAGACCTTTTCCAGCGTCCCCATCGCCAGGGTAGGGGCCCAAAAGTACATTGAGAGCCCGGACTTTGAAATCCTACTCTTTGCCTACAGCCTGGACGGCGGGCCGGTGGAACTCATCGACCTGGCGCGGGGGGAGGCCTTCCCCCCATGGCTGCTTCGGGCAATCCCCTCCCCGGAGTTTACAAAGTGCGCCTACAACGCCTCCTTCGAGTGGGGGTGCCTTTCCAAATTCCTGGGTCCCCTGCCGCCGGACCAGTGGCGGTGCACCATGCTCCACGGTCTCTACTGCGGCTATCCCGCCGGGCTGGAGGCGGTGGGGAAGAGCCTGGGCCTCCCGGAGGACAAGGCGAAGCTGACCACCGGCAGGGCCCTCATCCGCTATTTCTGCACCCCCTGCAAACCCACCAGCGCCAATGGACAGCGCACCCGGAACCTCCCCCATCACGACCTGGAGCGGTGGGAGCTGTTCCGGGAATACTGCCGCCAGGACGTGACCGCCGAAATGGAGGTGGAGCGGCGGCTGGCGGCTTTTCCGGTGCCGGACTTTGTGCAAAAGCAGTGGGAGACGGACCTTGTCATCAATGCCCGCGGCGTGACCGTGGATATGGAGCTGGTGGAAGGCGCCCTCTCCCTGGGAACCGCCGTCCGGCATACCCTTATGGCAGAGGCTACGGGGCTTTCCGGCCTAGATAACCCCAACAGCGTGGCCCAGCTTACCCAATGGCTCCAGGAGGAGACGGGGGAGGAGCTGCCCGACCTGCGCAAGGACACGGTGGCCCAGCTGCTGCAAAAGGACGAAAACAGCCCCGCAGTCCGGCGGATGCTGGAAATCCGCCAGGCGCTTGGGAAGACCTCCACCAAGAAGTACAACGCCATCCAGGCCGCTGTCTGCGCCGATGGCCGGGTGCGGGGGCTGCTCCAGTTCTACGGGGCCAACCGCACCGGGCGGTGGGCGGGGCGGCTGGTGCAGGTGCAAAACCTCCCCCGCACCTACACCGAGCCCCTGGAGCTGGCCCGCCAGTTGGTCAAAGCCCGCAAGCTGGACGCCCTGGGGGCGGTGTACGGCCCGGTGCCGGATACCCTTAGCCAGCTCATCCGCACCGCCTTTGTGGCCCCGGAGGGCCACGTCCTCATCGACGCCGATTTTTCCGCCATTGAGGCCCGCGTCATCTCCTGGCTGGCCGGGGAGGACTGGCGGCTTGCGGTTTTCCGCACCCACGGCAAAATCTACGAGGCCAGCGCCTCCCAGATGTTCGGGGTCCCCCTGGAGCGCATCAAAAAGGGAAACCCGGAGTACGCCCTGCGCCAGAAGGGCAAGGTGGCGGAGCTGGCCCTGGGGTACCAGGGGGGCGCCGGGGCCCTTATCAAGATGGGGGCTCTGGATATGGGCATCCCGGAGGAGGACCTGCCGGACATCGTGGGCCGCTGGCGGGAGGCCAACAAGCGCATCCGTGACCTGTGGTATTCCATGGAAAGCGCCGCCTTGCAGGTCATCGCCCAGGGGGGCGCCGCAGGGGTCCGAAATCTTGTTTTGGCCCGCGAGTACGACTACAGCCAGGGGAGCGACTGCCTCACCATCACCCTCCCCTCCGGGCGCAAGCTCTTCTACAACCGCCCCAGCATCGGGGAAAACCAGTGGGGCAAGCCGTCCATCTCCTACCTAGGGATGGAGCAGAAGACAAAGCAGTGGAAGCTCATCGAGACCTACGGCGGCAAGCTCACCGAAAACGTGGTCCAGGCCATCGCCCGCGACTGCCTGGGGGAGGCCATCCAGCGCCTGGAGGCCAACCGATTACCGGTGGTGTTCCACGTCCACGACGAGGTGGTTATCGACACAGTCCCCTGGGCGGACGAGGCCGTCATGCTCCGGACGGTGGTGGACATCCTGGGGCAGCCTGTCCCCTGGGCCCCGGACCTGCCCCTGGGCGCCGATGGCTGGGTGGGGAAGTTTTTTAGAAAGGATTGAGGCCGGTTTATGACAAATGACCGTACAATCACCATCTCCGCCGGGAGCAGCCGGCGGGCCACAAGCTGGACGTCCCAGACCATGCTCCTTTCGGAGCTGTGGGCGCGGCTCCAGACCCCTGTCCGGGGAACCGAGACCATGGCGGAGTATCTGGGCATGAAAAAGCCCCAGCAGGACGACCTCAAAGACGTGGGCGGCTTTGTGGCGGGGACCCTCTCCGGGCCCCGGCGCAAGGCGGGGGCCGTCACCGGGCGGGACATCCTCACCCTGGACCTGGACAGCATCCCCGCCGGGGGCACCCAGGAGGTGCTCCGCCGGGTGGATGGCCTGGGGTGCGGCTACTGCGTCTATTCCACCCGCAAGCACCGCCCGGAGGCCCCCCGGCTCCGGGTGCTGCTGCCCCTGGACCGCACCGCCACGGCAGACGAGTACGAGCCCCTGGCCCGGAGGATGGCCCAGTACATCGGCCTGGAGTGGATGGACCCCTCCACCTTTGAGGCATCCCGCCTCATGTACTGGCCCTCCTGCTGCGCCGGCAGCCCCTATGTCTACACCTGGCAGGATAAGCCCCTCCTCTCCGCCGACGGCCTCCTGGCCCAGTACCAGGACTGGCGGGACTGCGCCCAGTGGCCCCAGGTGCCAGGGGCGGTGAGTATCCCCAAGCTGGCCGCCAAGCAGGGGGACCCGGAGGGCAAGAAGGGGGTGGTGGGGGCCTTCTGCCGCGTCTACGACGTCTACCGGGCCATGGAGGAGCTGCTCCCCGGCGTGTACCAGCCGGTGGACGGCATGCCGGACCGGTACACCTACCTGGGGGGCTCCACCACCGGCGGGGCGGTGGTCTACGACAGCGGCAAATTCCTGTATAGCCACCACGCCACCGACCCCTGCTCCGGCCGACTGGTGAACGCCTTTGACCTGGTGCGCCTCCACCGTTTTGGGGAGCTGGACGACGGTGCCCAGCCAGGGAGCCCCGCCAACCGCCTGCCCAGCTATGCCGCTATGTGTGAGCTGGCAGTGCAGGATACCGGCGTGGCCGCCCTTATGAGCCAGGAGCGCTACCAGGAGGCAGTGCGGGACTTCGCCCCCCTTCAGGGGCAGGGGCCGGTGGAGCCCGCCGGGGAGGAGGACCCGTCCGGCTGGATGGCTAAGTTGGAAGTGAAGTCCACCGGGGAAATTGCAAAGACCGCGGACAACATCCTCCTTATCCTGGAAAACGACCCGATCCTGCGGGGGCGCATCGCCACCGATACCTTTGCTAGCCGGGGCCTGGCCCGCGGGCCGTTCCCTTGGGACCCCAGAGAGGCGGAATGGGCCTGGAGCGACAACGACGACAGCGGCCTGCGCTGGTACCTGGAAAAGGCCTACCGCATCACAGGCAAGGAAAAGACCATGGATGCTCTTAGCATCTGCGGGAACCACCACGCCTTTGACCCGGTGAGGGAGTATCTGACCCGGCTCACCTGGGACGGGGTTCCCCGGCTGGACGCCCTCTTTGTGGATTACCTGGGGGCGGCAGATACCCCCTACACCAGGGCGGCAGCTCGGAAGTCCCTGACAGCGGCGGTGGCCAGGGCCATGACCCCCGGCTGCAAATACGACACAATGACCATCCTCACCGGGCCCCAGGGCATTGGGAAAAGCACGCTGCTGCGAAAATTGGGGCGGAAGTGGTTCTCGGACAGCCTCACCTCCTTTGTCGGTAAAGAGGCGCGGGAGCTGGTCCAGGGAGTGTGGATCATAGAGGTGGGAGAGCTCACAGCCCTGTCCCAGGCGGAGAACAACCAGGCCAAGCAGTTCCTTTCCCAATGCGAGGACATCTTCCGGGCCGCCTACGGACGGAGGACGCTCCCCTATCCCCGGCGGTGTGTCTTCTTCGGTACCAGCAACACCCACGATTATCTCCGGGACAAGACCGGCGGCCGGCGGTTCTGGCCGGTGGATGTGGGAGCTGTTCCCGCCGCGAAGAACGTCTTTACCCAGCTGGACGGGGAGATTGACCAGATCTGGGCCGAGGCGCTGATGCGGTTCCAGGTGGGGGAGCTCTTGTATATGGAAAAGGGGATACAGGCGGAGGCCGCCAGAGGAGAACAGGAAAGCCATAGGGAGCGGTCCCCTTGGGAGGGGGTCATCCAGGATTTTCTGGAGCGTCCGGTGCCGGAGGACTGGCAGAGGTGGCCCCTGGACCGCCGCAAGATTTTCTGGGCGGGAGGGGTGGTCGGAGAGCTCCCTCTGGTCAGCAGAGAACGGGTCTGCGCCCTGGAGGTGTGGTGCGAGGCCCTAAACGGGGACCCCCTGCGGATGCGCCGGAGCGACGCCCACGAAATCAATGGGGTTCTGGCATCCACCGAGGGCTGGCAGAGGGAGAAAAAGGTCCTAAGATTTGGCTACTGTGGGGTGCAAAGGGGCTTCACAAGGGGGTAACCTTCGCTGCAAAATGTAACCTTGAGGGCCAGTGGTGTAACTTTCGGGGGATAAAAGGCGCAACTTTCGGGGAACAGAAGGTAACTGGAAAGTCACCCCAGAAGGTTACCCCGCAAAGCAGCATTGCAGGCCGTTTTACAGGGTAGTGAAACTAATGTAACTTTCTTATATATAGAGATATATTAAATAGATAAATAGAGGATTATATACACGCCTAATACGCCTAATGCGCGTATATTATACACGTGCGCGCGAGGAAACGCTACACATAGGGAGGGACAAGCCATGAAGGAGAGCCAAATCGAAAGATACCTGGTCCGCCAGGTGAGGGAGGGTGGGGGCTTGTGCTTCAAGTTCGTTTCCCCCGGAAGTCCCGGAGTGCCGGACCGCATTGTTGTCACCCCCGCAGGGAGGACCATCTACGTGGAACTGAAAACAGAAACCGGGAGGCTGTCCAAAGTGCAGAAATGGCAGCGGAGCGAACTGGAAAAACGGGGGGCGGAGGTCCGGGTGCTCTTTGGCCTGGAGGCTGTGAAGGATTTTGTAAGGGAGGTCTTTGCGGATGCAGTACATACCCCATGACTACCAGGCCTACTGTATCCAGCGGGTGGTGGAGAACCCCGCGGTGGGGCTGTTCCTCCGGCCGGGCCTGGGGAAAACCAGCATCACCCTTTCCGCCATCAACATCCTCAAATATTTCCAGTGGCAGGTGTCCAGGGTGCTGGTGGTGGCCCCCAAAAAGGTGGCGGAGGCCACCTGGCAAAAGGAGGCGGCACGGTGGGACCACCTGCAACACCTGCGCATCTCCACGGTGCTGGGGAGCGCATCCAAGCGCATCCAGGCCCTGAACACCCCAGCGGATGTGTACGTCGTCAACCGGGAGAATGTGGAGTGGCTGGTGGACTACTACCGGCAGGCCTGGCCCTTCGACATGGTGGTGCTGGACGAAAGCACCAGCTTTAAAAACCCCCGGAGCAAGCGCTTTAAGGCCCTGGGGCGGGTCCGGCGTTTTATCAAACGAATGGTCCTGCTGACCGGTACGCCGTCCTCCAAGGGCCTCATCGACCTGTGGGCCCAGGTGTATCTCCTGGACGGCGGGGAGCGGCTGGGGCCCACCCTGGGGGCCTACCGGGAGCGATACTTCGACCCGGACCAGCGAAGCCGGACCCAGATTTTCTCCTACAGGGCCAAGGAGGGGGCAGAAGGGGCGGTGCTGGCGGCCATCTCCGATATCTGCATCACCATGAAGGGGGAGGACTATTTGCAGCTACCGGACTTTGTGCAGCACGAGGTGCCGGTGATACTGGAGGGAAGGGCCAAGAGGAACTACGACCGATTCGAGCGGGAGTTGCTGCTGGAGGTGGATGAGGACATCATCACGGCAGGCACCGCCGGGGTGCTGGTGGGGAAGCTTCTGCAGTATTGCAACGGAGCGGTCTACAACAGCGACGGCAGGGCGGTTCCGGTCCACGACTGCAAGCTGGAGGCCTTCTGCGAGCTGTTGGAGCAGCTGGAGGGGGAGCATTGCCTCGTCTTCTATGGCTACCAGCACGACCGGGACCGCATCCTGGAGCAGCTGGAGAAGCAGAACCGGGGCCGCCGGGACAAGCTGCGGGCGCGGGTTTACCGGGGCCCGGAGGACGAGGCGGCCTGGAACAGCGGGGAAGTGGATGTGCTGCTGGCGCACCCGGCCAGCTGCGCCTACGGTCTTAACCTCCAGGCGGGGGGCTGCCATGTGGTGTGGTACGGCCTCAACTGGAGCTTTGAGCTCAACGACCAGGGGAACTGCCGCCTTTACCGCCAGGGTTCCCCGTACCACAAGGTCTTTGTCCATTACCTGGTGGTCCAGGGCTGCCAGGACGAGGAGGTTATGGCCGTCATCCGGGAGCGGGCAAACACCCATGAGGCGGTGATGCAGGCCCTCAGGGCCAGAATACGGAGGGTGAGGGAGGAATGGGGATGAGTAGCGCGGAAAAGAAGACCTGGCTAAACCGCTATTGTTTGGCGGGACTGGCGGTCCAACGCCTCACAGAGGAGATCGCCCGGTGGGAGGCCCAGGCCGTCGCCCTGACAGCCCGGTATGGGGAAGCCTCTGGCAGCAGTGGAGAGGATTCCCTCCAGCGAGCGGTGGAGAAAATGCTGGAGCTGCGGGACGAGCTGGCGGCGGAGTTGCGGCGGCAGTTGACCATCCGGCGGGAAATTGAAGAGGCGATTCGGGCGCTGGAAGATGAGCGGCTCCGGGAGCTGCTGCGGCTGCGGTATCTGGAGGGATTGACCTGGGAACGGGTGGCGGAACGGATGGAATGCAGCCAGCAGTGGATACATAAACTGCACTATGATGCGATTGCTCAAGTTGATGGTGAAAAAATCGGATTTAAAACATAGAAATGAATAAAAAATGCAAAAACGGTACATAAAAGTATTGATTTCTCAATTCAAATAGTGTAATGTATGGTGTGAAAGGCGGGACGAATATGCTCATTTCATTTACCGTTCAGAATTTTGGCTCCATCTATGAGCCAATCACTGTCGACCTAGCCCGAAAAAGGCCAACAAAGGCTGAACTCAAGAAAAAAGAGAACATATTGCCGGTATTTGGCATTTTTGGAGCCAATGCGTCAGGCAAAAGCACCCTGTTGCAAGCGTTTGCTTTTTTAAGGGATTGCGTAGTAGGGGCTGTAGGAGTTCAAAACAAAGGTGATAAAATACCCTATAATCCTTTTGCTTTTTCAGATACAGCGGCGCAGAACCCCTCTGTATTTACGGTGGAATTTGTAGCGGATGGGGTATTGTACGAGTATGAGCTGGCTTGCGATGCGACCCATATTGTGCATGAGCACCTGTATAGCTGGCCGAACAACCGAGAAACGCGAATTTTTTGCAGAGACGGACAGGAATTTACATTTACCGAAGCGACCAGGGAGAAACAAAAGCCACTGGCGGAAAGGACTTTGGAAAACCGCCCCTACCTCTACACCTCCAACGAATGGAACTTGTCTTTGACAGAGGCTGCTTTTTTATGGTTTAAGGAAACCCCCTTTATCGATCTGGAAGGACAGGGTTGGCCGCGAGGGGTTTTTGAGGATCTAGAGGATCCTATTCAGAAGGAAAAGATCCTCCGAGAGTTAAAATTTGCAGATCTTGGGATATTGGATATCATCAACCAACCGAATAAAGAGCTTTCTATCCCAATTGAAGAAATCCGTCCGGAGCTGCGGAGCGTAATGGGCCTTCCGGCTGGGAAAGAGGAAAAAGGAACTGTAGTTTTCGGAAGCGTGGATTCTCAAACGGTCCATAGGATCGGGGGAAAAACATTTTACTTGGATTTAGACAAGGAATCGACCGGCACGGGAAAATATCTGCTACTGATAGGTGGAGTCCTTAGAGCATTGGAAGAGGGCCATGTTATAATAGCGGATGAGCTGGAATCCTCCCTACACCCTCTCTTGGCTTGTCACATCGTGGAGCTTTTCCAGGATCCGGAGCGAAATACCGGCGGAGGACAGTTGATTTTTGTATCGCATAACACCACGCTTCTGGATCTGGAACTGCTGGAACGGTGCCAGATCGGACTGATAGAGAAGGATCCCGATAGCGGCGCCACCGATTTGTATACCTTAGAGGATATCAAAGGAGTAAGAAATAACGAAAACATCGCAAAGGGATATTTGCAGGGGCGGTATGGCGCAATACCTTTTTTGACCTAAACATAAAGGAGACACTGCAATGGGACGGCCAAGCAAGCGGACATGCGGTTATGCGGAAAGAAATGCGAGACAAAAAAAGCAACGGTCAAAGGTTCCATGTCTTTTCCTAGTAGTGGAGGGCAAAAGCGAGAAAATATACTTTGAGAATTTTTCGAGCAGAAACTGCCAGGTGAAAGTTTTTGTTGCACCCAGTGGTGATCCGGTGGGTCTGGTCAAAAAGGCTGAAAACCTGAAAAAAAGAGGGACTATCGACTTAGACGATTTGGACAAGATGTGGTGCGTCTTTGATCGGGATGATAATAATCCGGAAAACATAGAAAAAGCGCTAATTAGGGCTGAAAAAAACGGGTTTAAAATCGCTTTTTCAAACCCCTGCTTCGAGATATGGCTGTTATGGCATTTTGAAGAAACCTTCGCCTATGTAGAAATCAGTCAAAAGCTGGCCGAAAAACTGAAACCTCATCTTGGGGACTATTGCAAAACAAAGGATTACTTTGACTGTCTGCAACCTCGCATGAATGACGCGATTTCCAGAGCCAAGAAAGCTGAAAAAATGCATGTGCAGAATGGAAGGAAAAAATTCACCAGAGAGTTTAACCCTTCATCCAATATTTATGAGATCGTTGAAGAGATTCAAAATCTTCAAGCAGTTGATAGAAGTTGATATTCCACCCATGCTATACTATATCCTGGAAGATCTACAGAGAGCCCCCGCCTTACCCGCGGGGGCTTTGCCATGCCCGCAGAAAGGAGGACCTTTATGGCGAAGCACCCCGGCGGAAGGCCGTTTAAGTACAAGACCGCTACTGCCCTTCAGGAGGGCATCGAAAAATATTTCGCCGACTGTCAGGGGGAGGTTCTCCGGAACAGCGACGGTGACCCGGTGCTGGATAAGCACGGCCAGCCAGTGGTGGTGGGAGCAAAGCCCCCCACCGTCACAGGGCTGGCCCTTGCTTTAGGCTTCGCCAGCCGCCAAGCACTCCTCAATTACCAGGGAAGGCCCCAGTTCAATGACGCAATCACGCGGGCGAAGAGCCGGGTGGAGGAGTATACCGAGGGCCGCCTTTTCGATAAGGATGGAGCCAGAGGCGCCCAGTTTTCCCTGCGGAATAACTTCCAGGGCTGGCGGGATAGCCCAGAGGAAAAAAACGGGGAGGTGCAGATAGTTGATGACCTATAAGCTTTCAGAGTTGCTGGCCCCGCCTTTTTATGAGCTCCACCGGGCGGTGCGGGCCGGGGCTGTTGACGAACTCGTTGCAAAGGGAGGCCGGGGCAGCTGCAAATCCTCCTACCTTTCGGTAGAGCTGGTGTTCCAACTGCTGCGGCACCCGGACTGCCACGCCGTGGTGCTGCGCCGGGTGGGGAATACCCTGCGCTCCTCTGTCTATGCCCAGGTCTGCTGGGCCATCGCCGCCCTGGGGCTGTCCAGAAAGTTCCGGTGCACAGTCAGCCCGATGGAATGTACCTACCTCCAAACCGGCCAGAAGATCCTCTTCTTCGGTCTGGATGATCCGGGCAAGCTCAAATCCCTAAAGCCGCCCTTTGGGTATGCCGGCATCGCCTGGTTTGAGGAGCTGGACCAATTTGCGGGGCCGGAAGAAATCCGGAACGCGGAGCAGTCCATCTTCCGGGGCGGAGACTTTTCCCTGTCCCTGAAGAGCTTCAATCCTCCGGCCATGGCCCGGAACTGGGCCAACCAGTATGCCCTGGAGGTAGCCCCCCGGCGGCTGGTGCATCACAGCACCTATCTCACCACCCCGCCCCAATGGCTGGGGCCCCGGTTTCTGGCGGATGCGGAGCAGCTGAAAACGACCAAGGAGACCGCCTACCGCCACGAATACCTGGGGGAGGTGGTAGGCAGCGGCACCGCAGTCTTCGAGAACCTCCAAATAGAGGGGCTTCCGGAGGAGGTAATCCAGGGTTTTGACCGGCGGTATCATGGGGTGGACTGGGGCTATTGGCCGGACCCCTGGGCCTACAACGCTATGGCTTACGATGCGGCCCGGCGGATGCTGTATATCTATGACGAGCTGACCCGGCACCGGGCTGGCAATGGGGAGACGGCGAAGCTGCTGCTGGAGCGAGGTGTCTGTCAGGGGCCCGACGAGACACTGACCGCCGATTCTGCCGAGCCCAAGAGCATCGGGGACTACCGGGCGGCAGGCCTCCCCTGTCGGGGAGTAGAGAAGGGCCCCGGCAGCGTAGACTATCGGATGAAGTGACTCCAGTCTTTGGCGGCCATCGTCATCGACCCCAGCCGCTGCCCCGATACGGTCAAAGAGTTTTCCGAGTACGAATACGAGCGGGACCGCCGCACCGGTGAGGTGCTGACGGGATACCCGGACGCAGCCAACCACCACATCGATGCGGTGTCCTACGGGATGTACCCTGTGTGGAGAAGGAGGGGAAGATAGTGAAGCGCTTTTGGAATTGGCTTTACCAGCGTTTTCTCCCCGACTGGTGCCGGGAGGAGCTGCTGGCAGAGAACCACCGGCTGGCGGCGGATGCGGAGCAACTCCGGCAGGAGAACCGGGAGCTCACCGCCTGTATCGCCGGGATGGAGGCGGTGCTGAAACGGCTGCCAAAGAGCGTCACCATCGGGAGCGGCGGAAAGGAGGGAGGAGGATGAGTTTGTTTTCAGGCCAGATCGGCAGCCTGGAGCAGGCCCTCCGGGTAAAGGATATGACCTCTCCGACCATGCGGGAAGCCATCGCCCGGTGGGAAACCCTCTATCTGAATGCCGCACAGAGCGAACAGGAAGACAGCTGCCAGCGGCTGCCGGTGCTCATCGTCAGTAAGTTGTGCAGGACGGTTTTCTCCGAATATGCCGCCACAGTCCTGGGGGAGGGCCCCCGGCAGGATTGGCTCCGGGAGGTGTTGCGGCGGCTGGAGCCAGTGCGGGAACGGGCTGTTCAGTTCCAGCTCACCGGCGGGGAATGCTTCATCAAACCGGTGCTGGCCCAGGGAGGCGCCTTTGACTTTCTGGCTATCCCCCGCAGCCACTTCCTGCCCCTGGCGCGGGACCTCTACGGGCGGATCACCGACGCCGCCACCCTGGCGATGACACTGCGGGAGGGCTGGTACTACACCCTGGCGGAGCGCCGGACAGTGGACACAGGGGGCGCTCTTACCATCCGCAGCCACCTCTACCGCAGCCGGGAACGGGGGAACCTGGGGACAGAAGTCCCTCTGAACGCCCTGGAGGAGTATGCAGCCTTCGCCCCGGAACTGGTCCTGCCGGAGGTGTACAGCCTGGGGATGGCCCAGCTCCGGACTCCCCTCCTGAACTGTGTGGACGGCTCCACCGACGGGGTGTCCGTTTTTGCTCCGGCGGAGGCGCTGCTTCACCGTCTGGCGGAGAACGAGCGGCAGCTGGCGGAGGAGTTTGAGAACGGGGCCAGCCGGGTCTTTGCCAGCGCCGACCTCCTCACCAGGGACGCGCGGGGGCGGCGGAAGCTGTCCGAACGGCTTTTTGTGGGGATTGATGAGGAGCCCGCCGCCACGGGCGTGACCATCTTTTCCCCCGCCTTGCGGGAACAAAGCTACCTTGCCCGCAAGCAGGAATATCTCCGGGATGTGGAAAGCCTCATCGGCCTCAAGCGGGGGATCCTTAGCGAGGTGGAAGCGGCAGAGCGCACCGCCACCGAAATTACCTCCAGCGCCGGGGATTACAATCTCACCATTATCGACTTCCAGCGGACCTGGGAGAACAGCCTCCGGGAGCTGCTGGACATCTGTCTGCGGCTGGGGAGGCTTTATTACCGCATGGAGGGCGGTCCGTTGAAGCCGGAGGAGCTGTCCATCGACTGGGGGGACGGGGTGCTCTTTAACCGGGATAAAGCCTGGGCGGAGCAGCTCCAGATGGTCCAGGCGGGGATGCTGCGGCCGGAGCTTGCCCTGGGCTGGTATTATAATCTCCCCACCGAAACGCCAGAGGACCTCCGGCTAATCCGGGAGAAGTTCCTGCCGGAGCTGGACCGCCTGGCGGAGGGCGGATAAATGCTGACACCGGACCAGATCCAGGCCCTGGGAGACCAGGCCGCCCAGCTGACGGCGGCAATGGAGGAGTACCTCATTCGGGACATCGCCCGGCGGGTCCGGGAGGCGGGACAGCTTACCTCCACCGCCGCCTATCAGATCTGGCGGGCCCAGCGGCTGGGGCTGTCCCGGCGGCAGATCGAAAAGATGCTCCGCCAGGAGCTGAAAGTGAGCCACAAGCGGCTGCGGGAGCTGCTGACCCAATCGGCAAAGGTGGGGTATGACTTCGACATTGCCCATCTTCCCCGAAGGGCAGTGCCCTTCGAAAAGAACACCGTCCTTCAGCAGGTGGTCGCTGCGGCGGTGGAGCTAGCGAAAAAGGACTTCACCAATCTCACCCAGACCCTGGGACTGGTAGCCCCGGACGGCAAGGCGTATCCCCTGCGGAAGGCCTACTGGAAAGTTATCGACTTCGCCTTTCAGCAGGTTATCACCGGAGCGGCGGACCACCAGACCGCTCTCCGCCAGGCCACCCAGAAGCTGGCGGACTACGGCCTGCGGTCCATCGATTACAAGAGCGGAGCCCATACCTCCCTGGAGGCCGCCGTCCGGCGGAATATCATGGGGGGCCTGGGGCTGATGCAGGAGGAAATATCCTGGCAGAACCACGACCTGCTGGGGGCGGACGGCTGGGAGATTTCAGCCCACGCCGCCAGCGCTCCCGACCATGAACCCATCCAGGGCAGGCAGTACAGCGATGAGGCGTACCAAAAGCTGAACAACAGCCTGGCCCGGCGGATCGGGACGCTGAACTGCGGCCACGCAGCATTCCCCATCCTCCTGGGGGTGTCCCAGCCCCAGTATACCGAGGCGGAGCTGGCCCGGCTGCGGGAGGAAAACGCCAAGGGCATCCGGTACGAGGGGAAGCTGTACACCCTCTACCAGGCCACCCAGAAGCAGCGGGAGCTGGAACGGGCCATCCGCCGGCAGAAGCGCCGGGTGATGGCCGCAGAGGAGACCGGAGACCAGGAAGGTGCAGCCACCGCCAAGACCCGCCTCACCCTGCTGAGGCAGCGGTATCGGGAGTTCTCCAAAGCCGCCGGGCTGCGGACCCAGGAGGAGCGGACGTGGGTGGCGGATACGGGAATGGTTGCAAATACAGGTCGGATACGGTATACTGAAAAACAAGCAGAAATATTGCAGTTAATCCGCTCTAGTTCAATGCCGAAGACCCTGAATATCGGAAATCAGAACAAGCATATTGTTGGCGCCAACGGCTATATAGAAGGCAGAAGTATCATCTATGGCGGGCTAGAGCAAGCGCAGGAATTGGTGGACAGATACAGCGGGACAGGAGAACCTAAATTAAACCAAGAAGGGGAATGGACCCACAAAGAGTTTATTGTTGCAGATGTTCCCATTGGTATAGTTGTAAATCAGAAGACGCTAGAAAGAAGCGAAACAAAGCGGTTTGCAATCCATTATGGGAAGAAGGGAACCCATATTGTTCCAGCAGAGGAGATAGAAAGAAAATGACATTGCGCGAATCGGAGAGTAAGCGGGTTAAGGTCGCATTCTTGGATGGCGAAACTATGACAGGGACTGTGAGCTACTATACTTCCGCCTTGGATAACGAGCCGGATCCGGCCAGCATCACTATTGGCAATATGGAGTTGTTTGAGCCGGAAATTGCGGCAATAGAGCCGCTGGCATAGCATTTGGAGCAAATTTCCTTTACAAGAGAGAAATCCGGTCCCTGTAATTTCAGCAAAGGAGGGGGTTATGATTTGGAGCTTTTTGAAACCCAGGGAAGAAGGGTAAAGATTACACTGAAAAACGGAAAAGTCTTTCAGGGGCAAGCCTACGACTACACCTCTGCCCTAGATAACGAGCCGGACCCGGCCAGTATCACCATTGACAGCGTAGAGTTGTTTGAGCCGGAGATTGCGAAGATAGAACTGATAGAGTGAAAAAACCAGGACAAGACCTGCTAAACGGGACAGAGCAAGATGGAGTACATTATGTCAGAAGAACGCCGGAAGATGCTTGAAGAAGCGGTGGCCAGCGCAGAACCGTATCCGGAAGAGTTGTTTGAGGATGTTGACCTGGATGGTCCGCCGAATGGGTGGGACATCGACCCGAAACGGATGTTGGCAACCCTTGCCAAGCGTGAATTGGAGGGCTCTGTGCCTGTTCCGATTCAATATCGGATATCAGTGCCCAAAACAACCTAGCCCATAAGCACCCAGCCGGGTGCTTTTTTGATGCCCAAAAACAGAAAGGAGAGAAGCAGATGAAAGCAGAGTTCTTGCAAAATCTCAAGGTGGGGAACCAGTCCCTGACGGGGGAGGTGGTGGATGCCATCCTGGCGGAGAACCAGCGGGATGTGGAGGCGGCCCAAAAGCCCTTTGCCGACTATGAGTCCATCAAGGAGCAGTTGGCCGCCGCCAGGAAGGGCCTGAAGGCCTTTGAGGGGGTGGATGTCCAGGAACTCCAGGGGCAGGTGGCAAAGCTCACCAAGGACCTGGAGGACCGGGAAGCCCAGCACAAGGCCCATCTGGCGGAGTTGGAGTTTGAGGGCGCCCTCAAAGATGCCGTCACCGCCGCCGGGGGGCGCAGCGCCAAGGCCATCCGGGCCCTCCTGGATGTGGATGCCCTCCGGCAGAGCAAAAACCAGGAGGCGGACATCCGGACAGCGCTGGAGGGACTCAAGAAAGAAAGCGGATACCTCTTCGAAGAGGAGAAGACGGCCCCTCCCCCCTACGCCGCTGGTACAGGCAGTGCCCCTGTTGGGGGCGGGAAGTACAGCCCGCAGATGGCGGCTATCCGTTCCGCCGCAGGGCTGAAGAACGATTAACAGAGAAAGAAGGAGTAGAAAATGCCCAACAACATCACCCTTGCGCAGCAGTTTGTCCCGGTGCTGGACGAGATTTACAAGCTGGCCTCCCTCACCTCCGACCTGGACGGCAGCCCGGAGCTGGCGCGGGAGGGGGCCAACGCCGGCGAGCTCATCATCCCCATGCTGGAGATGCAGGGCCTGGGGGACTATAGCCGTAACGCCGGGTACGCCGGAGGCGACGTCACCCTCACCAATGCCACCGTAAAGTGCAACTACGAGCGGGGCCGGATGTTCACAGTGGACGCTATGGACGACCAGGAGACCGCGGGTATCGCCTTCGGCCGGCTGGCGGGGGAGTTTATCCGCACCAAGGTGGTGCCGGAGCTGGATGCCTTCCGCTTTGCCGCCTACGCCGGCAAGGAGGGGATTTCCAAGGCGGCACCGGCCGCCCTGACCACCGGCGCCGCCGTCATCGCCGCCCTGCGGGCCGCCACCAACCAGATGGACGAGGATGAGGTCCCCACCGAGGAGCGGAGGCTCTTCATCACCCCCACCCTCCATGGCATGGTCCAGGACCTGGACACCACCAAGAGCCGGGAGGTCCTTTCCCGGTTCGCCGCCGTCACCCTGGTGCCCCAGAGCCGGTTTTACACCAAGATTGACCTGCGGAGCGGGGCGAACACCGATGGCGACGCCGCCCAGGCCGCCGGGGGGTACGCCAAGAGCGCAGACGGCCTCGCCATCAACTTTATGGTCCTCCACCCCTCCGCCCTCATTCAGTTCCAGAAGCACGTGGCCCCCAAAATCATCGCCCCGGAGCAGAACCAGAACGCCGATGCCTACAAGTTTGGCTACCGCTGCTACGGCATCGCCGACGTCTACAAGAACAAGCTGGCGGGGGTCTACCTCCATAGCGCCCCCGCCGCCACGAGGTAAAAGAAGAGGTGCCGTCATGGACTACGATTTCTACACCGATGTCTACCAGGGGGATTCTATCCCGGCGGAAGAGTTCCTCCGGCTGGCACGGCGGGCAGGGACCCAGCTGGAGCGGTATAAAAGGGACTATCAGGTGACCGCCCCCGCCCCGGACAGCGAGGCGCTGGCCATCTGTGCCATGGCGGACGCCCTCTATTACTACGAGACGGCCCAGAACGGCGGGGCAGTGGTGTCCTCTGCCATTGGCAGCGTTTCCAGCACCTTTCGGGACCCAGGGCAGGACCTAAGCCCCCAGGCCCAAGGGCGGGAGCTGTACCGCTGTGCCCGGCTTTACCTGGATATTTATAGGGGGTGTGGCCGGTGCTGAGTGTGCGCAGGCGCCCCCCGGTGGATTATGGGAAGTGCTGCCAGACCGTCACCATCTACCGTCAGGAGGGGCCGGGGCAGTACAGCCGCCAGGTGTGCCGTCAGGCTTTCTTTGAATTTCGCCGCAGAAAGGAACTTTCCAAGACCGGCAGCGTTGGGGAGAGCTCCTTTCTGCTGGTGCTCCCTGGAGACAGCGTCCCTGTAAGGCCGGGGGACAAGGTGCTGTTGGGGGAGGGACCGGAGGTCAACTCCCGTGAGGACTGGGCGGCCTTCATCCCCGCTAAGGTGCCGGGACTGGTGGTTGTAGAGTATGTAGAACCGAGATATTGGCAGGGAAAGCTCTGCCATATAGAAGCAGGAGGGTGACAGATGCTTGTAGGAAGGGTGGCCGTGGAACTGCGGCCCGTTCGGGAGATTATCCGGAAAAAGGGTTTGATGCCAGGAGGGGCGGTGCAGCGGCAGCACACCGCCAATGTCCTGCGGCGCATCGTCCGGTATCTGCCCTATCGCAGCGGAGAGACCATTAAGCAGACTGTCATCCAAACCGACATCAACCAGCCGGAGATTGTCACCCGGAGCCCCTACGCCAAGTACATCTACTACGGTAAGGTGATGGTGGGCAAGGCTCCTAAAAGGGTGACCGAACGGCCCCTGAAGTATATAAGAACTGAAAAAAGTCCCCTGGCCGGCCCCCGCTGGGACCGGCGGCTGGTGTCGGCGGAAGGAAAACTGCTGGCCCGTGAGCTGCAGGACTACATCAACGGGAGGAAACATCCGTGACAGCGCTGGAAAAAGTGAAGGGCTGGCTGGGGAATTACCCAGGCTTCGATATTCTCTCCACCTTTCAGGTGGACTACACCAGCGAAGTTCCAGGGTGCGGCGGCCTGTTTCCTGCCGGTTTGGTGGAGCTGGGCCGCCGCCGTGATATCCTGGGGAACACAACGGTGGAAAATCAGTACAACTTTGCCCTGTACTACGTCTTCGAAAAAGCCCCCGGCGATGAGACTGGGGCGGCGGGGAACGCTGCCTGGGTGATGGGCTTCCAGGAGTGGGTCCAGGAGCAAAGCGTTCGCGGAGCGATGCCGCGCTTTGGGAATACCTCCGCGAGGGAGACGGCGAAGGCGGAAAACGGGACCCTGTACGAGGTGGACGGAGAGGGGACAGCGCTTTACAGTGTCCAGCTTTCCATCCGGTTTGAAAAAAGATTTGAGAGGTGACTTACGATGCCTGATATGACCTTCAATACCAAGCCCGGCGAGGTGGTAGACCGCTGTCTGCTGGTGCTCTGCCTGAATACTGGGGAGACCAGTACCCCCGCCTGGAGCCCGGTGGGCAAGCGGGTGGAGGAAAGCTCTATGGAGTTCGATTGGGGGGAGGAGAGCAAGACCGACATCTTCGGCCAGACCTACACCACCATGAAGAAGCCGGTCATCACACAGACCTTCGAGCCCTGCGAGCTGGATGCCGATGACGCCGCCCAGCGGAAAATCTGGAACCTGGCAATCCGGGAGCAGGACGTGGCGTCGCTTTCCAACTTGGATATGCTGGTGGTCCACCTTTACGCCGGCAGCCCTGGGGCGGCCTTTGCTGAACGGTACAGCGCCTGCGCCGTCAAGCCCTCCGGCCTGGGGGGCTCCGCCAATGTGGGGATGCCCCTGGATGTGACCTTTGGCGGTAAGCGAACCACCGGCACCGCGGTTTCCCAGGATGGCGTTATCACCTTCACCCCGGAGGGAGGTGACACAGAATGAGCACGTTATCCTTCGAAACCGGCCAGGTGACCTATTCCCTCAATGGAGCCAGCGAGGTGCGCTTTAACCCCACCGACAGCGCCTTTGCCCAGCGGCTTTTTGAGGCTTTTGAAACGCTGGAGCAGAAGCAGGAGGAACACCAGCGCCAAGCGGCTGCCCTCAAAGAGCCCAAAGAGATCTTCGCCTTTGCCCGTGAGCGGGACCAGGAGATGCGGGAGCTGCTGGACGAGGTCCTGGGGGCTTCGGTTTGCGCTCCTCTTTTTGGGGGGATGAGCCTCTACGCCATGGCTGGGGGCCTGCCGGTGTGGTGCAACCTGCTGCTGGCGCTTATGGATGAGATGGACGCCGCTCTGGTCCGGGAGCAGAAAGCCTCCAATCCCCGGCTGAAGAAGTATCTGGACAAGTACCAGAGGCGGGGTGGAAAATGATCTATGACCTGCCGGAAACGCTGACTGTTATGGGGGAGGAGCGGCCCATCCGGTCCGATTATCGGGCGGCTCTGGATATTTGCGCCGCCCTGGCGGACCCGGAGCTGACCGGCCGGGAGAAGACGCTGGCCGCCCTCTGCATCTGCTACCCCCGGCTGGAGGAAATACCGCCGGAGGGGTATCAGGAGGCACTGGAGCGGTGCTTCTGGTTTTTGGACGGCGGGGAGGAGGCCGCGCAGGGCAGCCGCCCCGGCCCCCGGCTTATGGATTGGGAGCAGGATTTTCCCCGCATTGTGGCCCCAGTTAACCGGGTATTAGGCCGGGAGGTACGGGAAGGCCCCTGCCACTGGTGGACCTTCCTCTCCGCTTATTATGAGATTGGCGGGGACTGTCTTTTTGCCCAGATCGTCCGGGTGCGGGACGCTCTGGCCAGAGGAAAAAAGCTAGATAAGACCGACCGGGACTGGTACCGCAGAAACCGGGAGCTTGTGGACCTGCGGAAGAAATACACCAGCGAGGAACAGCAACTGCTGAAGGAATGGGGAGGCGGATAGGATGGCGAAAGACGGTGAGGTGGTCATTTCCACGGCGCTAGACAACAGCCAGCTGGAAAAGCAGCTGCAGGACACCAAAAAGAAAATTGTGTCCCTGGAGGAGAAGCTGAATAAAGCGGAGCAGGAACGGTCCCCCATCCTTGCCCAACTTACCGAGATGGAGGAAAAACTGCGGCAGGCTGCCGAGGAGGCAAAGCGCTTCGGGGAACAGTGGAGCAGCGGGGAACTGGGTGCCGACCGGCTCCAGATGGAAGCCCAGGCTCGACTGGCAGCACTGGAGCGAGAAAATGATGCTCTGCTAGAAAAAGCCGCCGAGTATGATGACATTATCGCCCAGACCACCCAGGAACTGGAGCAGCAGGAAACTGCCGCCGGGCAGCTGACCAAAGAACTGGCCCAGGCCGCTGCCCAAAGCTCTCGGATGGGGGAGGCAGTAGATGCGGCGGGGGCATATATGAACCGATTCACAAAATGGGTTAAGAATCTGGCACGGCAGGTTTTTGTTTTTACCATTATCAGCAGCATCTTGCGCTCCCTGCGGGATTGGCTGGGCCAAGTGGTGCAGACCAATCATGAGGCCAGCCAGGCCGTTGCAAAACTCCGGGGGGCGCTGCTCACCTTGGGCCAGCCCTTAGTGGAGGTAGTTATCCCGGCCTTTACGCTGTTGGTACAGCTGCTGACTCGCTTGGTATCAGCGGCGGCGCAGCTCTTTTCCTGGCTTTTTGGCAAGAGCATTGCCGATACAAAAAAGGCAGCCTCCGGCCTGTACCAGGAGACCGAAGCGCTGGACGCGCTGGGGGGCTCCGCCGAAGAGGCGAAGAAGTCCCTAGCCGGTTTCGACGAGCTGAATGTTCTCCCCGGCAAAGACGGTGCGGCCGCAAATACCGATGTTTCCGCCCCCGACTTCGATTTCGATGCTGCCCTCAGCGAAGAGCGGCTCAAGGGTATCTTGGGACTGGTGAAGACGGTTGCGGTGGGGCTTCTGGCATGGAAGTTGGCGAATTCCCTTCTGGACGGCCTCCAGAAGTTTGCTGGTCTGCTGCTTGCCATTGACGGCGGCATCGGACTGGCGGAGGCCACCATGGACGCGTGGACCAACGGCGTCACCTGGGAAAATTTTTTGGCTATGCTGGGCCGGGGGGCGGAACTCACTGCGGGGCTGGCTCTGGCCTTTGGCAAAGCCGGGGCAGGGGTGGGCCTCATCGTCACCGGGCTGACCCTACTGGTCACCGCCTTCCACGATGCGGCCCAAAATGGATGGAACCTCCAAAACACCCTTATGGCTATCGCAGGTATCATTGCCACAGGGTTGGGCATCGCCCTCCTCACCGGCTCCTGGATCCCGCTGCTGATTGCGATGATAGCGGCCCTGCTGCTGGCGATTGTGGTGGCCTTTGGTGATGGAGAGGCTCTTATCGAAGGGGCGAAGAAGTTCTTAAAGGGGTTTCTGGACTTCTTTGTAGGGCTGTTTACCGGCGACTTCCAGCGGGCCATGACAGGCATAAAGGAGATTTTTGCTGGGCTGCAGCAGATCCTCTTTACCGTGATTGAGGCGCTGAAAAATATGCTTTTCAGCTTCTTCGATTGGTTAGACGAGCAAACAGGGGGCCGGTTCCATGGCGCTATTGAGACTATTAAAGCAGGGATTGGAAATTTCTTTCAATGGCTTCAGGAAAGCACAGCCGGGCTTGTTGCCGCTGTTCAGCAGATATTCGAGGGTCTCCTGCTGTTCTTTACAGGGGTATTTACTGGGGACTGGGATAAAGCCTGGCAGGGGGTGCAGGAGATCTTCAAGGGTGTTTGGAACGGCATCGTCTCCTGCTTTGAGGCGGCGGTAAACCTTATTATTCGCGGAGTGAACCGGCTCATCGAAAGGATAAATTCCATCCGCCTTGAGGCTCCGGATTGGGTTCCTGGTATCGGTGGAAAGAGTTGGAGTCCTCAAATCCCCTCTCTCAGTGAAGTAAAGCTCCCCCGGTTGGCCACCGGCACCGTGGTGCCGCCGAACCGGGAGTTTCTGGCAGTGCTGGGGGACAACAAGAAGGAGCCGGAGATTGTCTCTCCAGTCTCCACCTTAAAGGAGGCCTTTCTGGCGGCCCTGAAGGAGTCCGGGGGCGGCGCCGGAGGCAAAGCCACCATTATACTGGACAGCCGGGTGCTGGGAGAATTTGCCATTGATTATATTAACGGGGTTACCGAGACCACCGGTGTCTGCCCGGTTCTGGTGTGAGAGGAGAAGGACTATGGCAAAGAAGACAACCCGCTATACAGTGGATGGGGCGCCCCTCTTTGCCCCTCTCTCTCCCTTTCAGGTGGAGCTGGAAAGTCTGGCAGACCCAAACTCCGGGCGCACCGACGACGGAAGGATGCACGTCCTCTTTACCCGCCCCCTGGTGCGGAAATTTACTTACCGTTGCGGCCGGCTTACGGGCGAGGAGCTGCGGTATCTGGAAAAGCTGGTGCAGGGAAAGACCTATACCTTCGGGTTTGATTTGTGCGGCCAGCACCAAACAATGGAGGCTTACACCAGCGCTATCCAGTTCGAGCTTTTAGACGTTCTGGGGGATTGGTACGACAATGTGCAGTTCTCTATCATTGAATTGTAGGTGAGAAAATGGTAATTGAGCTAGTTGCTCCCGGAGTGGCCTTTACGCAGGCCCAGTTGCAGGGCGGCATCACCTTGACCAGAAGCGTCAACACCGGAAAGAACATCACCCTAGGGAGCTGTATAGCCGGAAAGCTGGAGTTCACCGTGCTGGATCTGGCCGAAGGCCCTGTGCAGCATTACACAGGAACCGAGTTCCAGGTCTCCACCTACAACCTGGAGCCCTACACCTTCCAGGATAGCAGCCTTTTGATTTTCCAGGATGGGGACCGGTATTATTTTCCCGGCAACCGAAGGGTCTTTGGGCTCTATACCGCCCAGCGGCCGGAGCGCATCAACGAAACGAAATGGAAATTCACCTGCTATGACCGGATGATACTCTTTGACCGGGATGTAGATACGTGGCTTTCGCTGCTGCGCTGGCCCATTTCCCTTTCGGAGCTTTTGAAAAGCCTGTGCGATTTCTGCGGCGTGGAGCTGGCAGAAGAGCAGCAGCTCCTAAACGGTGATTTCCTGGTGAAGAAAAATTTTACAGGCAGCGAAATCAATGGAAGGGAGGTCCTCGCTTGGATTGCCGAGGCGGCCGGCTGCTATGGGGAGATAACACCAGAGGGGAAGCTGCATCTGGGGTTTTATTGCCCCACTGAAACTGTAATCCGGCGGAATATCTCCCTTCGGGTGGCGGACTATCAGGTAAAGGAGATTGGTAAACTCCAGATACGGGCCAACCAGAACGACATCGGTGTGATTGTGGGCACCGGTACCAATGCCTATATCATCCAGGGTAATCCACTGCTGGCCGCGGCGGAGGATGCAGAGCTGCGCCCGGTGGCGGAGCGGCTTTTTCAGCGGATGCAGGGTATTATCTATTCCCCTTTGGAGGTGGAATTTTACGCGGATTCCGTCCTTTGCGAGGTAGGAGATGTGGTTACAGTGGAAAGTAAACGGGGGCGGTATACCGCCTATGTGACCACAACGGTGACCAATGGCATGAAGACCACCGTTTCCAGCGTGGGGGAGGAGAACCGGGAAAAGCTCCAGTCGGTGAATCGCTCCCTACTGTATCTCCGGGGACGCACCAATGAACTGACCCGGACAATCGAAGAGACCGTCAGCCGGCTGTATGATGCCGAGGCGGGGGATATTTCAATCCTGCGGCAGACAGCCGCAAGCCTCACAACTCAAATAGAAAACGCAAAAGGGGACATTTCCACCCTCACCCAAACCGCCAGCAGCATCCAGGCGGAGGTGCGCGGGCAAGAGGGCGCACTTGCGTCTCTTCGGCTTACAGTCTCCGGCCTGGAATCGGAGATCGCCCTCAAGGCTGATAAAATCACCCTGAAAGGTTATGTGGAGTTTAGGAACCTCACCGACGGTACCACCAGCATAAGCGGCGGGAACATCAAAACCGGGACAATTTCGGCGGACCGTTTGGAATCTAAGGTCCTCACAACCGACAACATCTCTACCAAGAACCTCACGGTAACCGGCAAACTTCTCACGACGGGAAGTTATGGCGGGGTGCGCATCGAGGACGGTGTTGCGAAATTTACCACTACCGGTTGGGGCAATTCGGGAAAAATCTACTATAAAAACAGCGGATATGTTAGTTCTGGGCTGTATATCGAAGGGGATAATGGCATCTGCATCGACGCCAAGTGGCAGCTGCGGCTGCGGTCTGGTTCGCAAGGCATCTATATCACACCTGCTACTGGCGGAGACGTTTTTATCGGTTCTGGATACTACAACGACGATGTGTATATTGGCAGCGGAACGGGGAGCGGCAGCCAGAACGATCTATACGCCCGCGGCTTCTATGCGCAAAACAAGCAGGGGTACACAGGTACAATCACCTACATGAAAAGCGCCAGCAGCAGCGGCAGGCTGACCATCACCGGCGGCATCATCACTGGTGTGGCTTAAAGGAGAGATTTTGATGACGGTAGAAAAAATGCTTGGTGCGCATCGGGCCTTCCGAGAGCTGCTGGAGCTCCGGCTGCCCTACGAAAGAGTGCGGCAGCTGCGCCGCCTAGCCGCCTGGCTGGAGGAGGAGATGGCGATCTACTGCGCAGAGGAGCACCGGTCTGCGGAACAGTGCGGCGCGGCTATTTTGCAAAATGGAGAATTGCACTTTCCGGACGCAGCCGCCCAGGAAAAATACATCCAAAGGATCCAGGAGGTGCGAGAGACGGCAATAGATGGCTGGCCGCCGGTGACTCTTACAGAGGAAGATTTGGCGGAGCAGAAGATCACCCTTCGGGGAATCCTGGAGTTGGAGGGTTTCGTAGAGTTTGGAGGTGAGGAACTTGGCACTATCTAAATACCGGGATGCCGCAGAAATGGAAGCCAATATCGACAACGCCGCCCCTTATATTGGGGAGAATGGGAACTGGTTTCGGTGGAACGTGGCCCAAAGGGCCTATGAGGACACTGGCAGCCCCGCCCGTGGAGAAAAGGGGGAGCGAGGGGAACAGGGACCCCAGGGCTCAGAAGGTGAGCAAGGTGAAACAGGACCACAGGGGCCGCAGGGCGTGCCTGGTCCCAAAGGGGAATCCGGAGAGGCCGGTCCCAAGGGGGAAAAAGGGGATCGGGGCGAACCGGGGCCACAGGGCCCCAAAGGTGACACCGGGGACCCGATCCACATAGCGGGGAGCTATTCAAGCGTTGCAGAGCTGGAGGCTGCCCATCCGCAAGGGGATGGCGGCAACGCCTATTTAGTGGAAGGAATGCTCTACATTTGGGACAGAACAGCCTGGCAAAAAACGAATTTTTCTTCCCTCACCCCGGAGGATCAGGCGAAAGTGGACCACCTCCCGGAGGATACCGCAGCAGCTTTGGAAAGTAAAGCGGATCTGGCCGACCTTGCCGGGAAGCTCCTGGTGCCCTGCAACTGCATCTACGAGGACGGC
>OFGH01000218.1_pt1 | contig 57319 bp, 39 predicted proteins | sample 1521721 | NCBI WGS metagenome assembly OFGH01 (sample SAMEA3504132, study PRJEB24116) | mouse gut metagenome | biome: mouse gut; feature: mouse-associated habitat; material: faeces | place: Denmark | collected 2011
GGAAGACCGGGATTTGATTTGTTTACGGCATATGCAGAGTTCGATTTTTCCAGCTTTGTATTTAACCTTGTATTCTGTGCCACAACAGCGACCATCGTATCCGGCGCAATGGCGGAGCGTACAAAATTTCTTTCTTATTGTATTTATTCCGGCGTGATTTCTGCGTTGATTTATCCCGTTGAAGCACACTGGATCTGGGGAGGCGGATGGCTTTCGCAGCTTGGTTTCCATGATTTTGCCGGCTCCTGCGCGATTCATATGACAGGCGGTATTTCCGCATTGATTGGTGCGAAGATTCTCGGTCCCCGTATTGGAAAGTTCACCAGAGATAAGAGCGGAAAGGTTGTGAAGGTAAATGCATTTCCGGGACACAGCATTGCACTTGGAGCGCTTGGGGTATTTATTCTCTGGTTCGGCTGGTATGGATTTAATGGCGCGGCCGCTACTTCCATTGCGCAGCTTGGCTCCATTTTCCTGACAACAACGGTGGCGCCGGCTGTCGCAACAGTTGCCTGTATGATCTTCACGTGGATCAAATATGGAAAGCCGGATGTTTCCATGTGCCTGAACGCCTCTCTGGCAGGACTTGTGGCAATCACGGCGCCGTGTGATGTGACGGATGCATTCGGCGCAGTCGCGATTGGAGCAGTGGCAGGGCTTTTGGTTGTGTTTGGCGTATGGCTTCTTGATCATGTGCTCTACATTGATGATCCGGTCGGTGCAGTTGCCGTACACTGCATGAATGGGATCTGGGGCACGCTGGCGGTTGGATTATTTGCTACAGATACGGCACCCGGATACGGTATTGCAAATGCTTCGGGAGAAACGTTAACCGGTCTGTTTTATGGCGGCGGTTTTGAACTGTTAAAACTTCAGATGATCGGCTTTGCCGGTGTTGCGGTATGGACAGCCGTTACGATAACAGTTACATTCCTTATCATCCGTGCCATTGCGGGGCTTCGTGCAGACAGAGAGGAAGAAATGACGGGCCTTGATGTAACCGAACATGGTCTTCCTTCCGCATATGCAGGCTTTGCAATGCTTCCGGAGTATATTGAAGAGGGAAATGACCCTGTGGCGGTATCCGGTGATATTCCGGCTGCGGAAGCGATTCCGGTTAAGAAAGTTCCTGCATTTGAAGAAGGCACTCCGAAGTTTACAAAAATTGAGATTGTCTGCAAGGAATCCAAATTTGAAGCATTAAAGAATGCAATGATGAAGTTGGGAATTACTGGTATGACAGTATCCCATGTCCTGGGATGCGGGATTCAGAAAGGCAAACCGGAGTATTATCGCGGCGTACAGGTAGAAGCGAATCTGTTTCCAAAAGTACAGGTAGATATTGTAGTCAGTGCGGTTCCGGTCCGTAAAGTGATTGAAACAGCGAAGAAGGTACTTTACACAGGGCATATTGGAGATGGAAAGATTTTCGTCTATGATGTGGAAAATGTAGTGAAAGTAAGAACCGGAGAAGAAGGATTTGATGCCCTTCAGGATGTGGAATAAAAGCCGGGAAGATAGAAACTAAATATTGCAAAGGCGTTTGAGAAAAGAGAAGTAGTACGGGTGATCACTTACAGCGAGTGTGGAATGGTGAATTACTTAAATTTATGGAGGTACATTCCTATGTGTTCTATTATGGGTTATTGCAGCCGCAGCGCTGCCGTTGATGTTTTTATGGAAGGATTTAAAAAGACGATATCAAGAGGTCCGGATGATACACGGATAGTGGAAACCGAAGATGGGTTGCTTGGGTTCCACAGATTATCGATCATGGGATTGACTCCATCCGGCATGCAGCCATTTAAGTATGGGAACAGTTATGTGGTTTGTAATGGAGAAATTTATGGATTTGAAAAGTTGAAAGAAGAACTGTCAGTTAAATATACGTTTGAGAGTGAATCCGACTGTGAGATACTTTTACCGTTATATAAGGAATACGGCATAGACATGTTTGATATGCTTGATGCGGAGTTTGCCTGCATCATCTATGATGGGGAAGCAAGAGAATTTATCGCGGCAAGAGATCCGATTGGAATCCGTCCATTGTATTATGGATATGATAAAGAAGGTGCTGTTATATTTGCCAGTGAGGCAAAGAACCTGGTAGGACTTACGGATAAGATTATGCCGTTTCCTCCGGGACATTATTATAAAGGCGGTCAGTTTATCTGCTACTGTGACATTGCTAAAGCAGAGACGGTTTGTCATGATGATCTGGAAACAGTCTGCAAGAGTATCCATCAAAAGCTTGTGGCAGGCGTGGAGAAACGTCTTGTAGCTGATGCCAAGGTAGGCTTCCTGCTTTCCGGAGGGCTGGATTCTTCTTTGGTGTGTGCCATTGCGGCAAAGAAAAGTAAGGAACCGATTAAGACCTTTGCGATTGGTATGAGTGAAGATGCCATTGATTTAAAATATGCAAAACAGGTAGCAGATCATATTGGAAGTGACCATACAGAGGTTTATATGACGCCGGATGAAGTGCTCTCTTCCCTGGAGACAGTCATTTTGTTGTTGGGAACCTATGATATTACCACAATTCGTGCATCCATGGGCATGTATCTGGTGTGTAAGGCGATTCATGAACAGACCGATATCCGTGTCCTTTTGACAGGTGAGATCTCGGATGAATTATTTGGTTATAAGTATACGGACTTTGCACCGGATGCCAAAGCCTTTCAAGAGGAATCACAGAAACGAATCCATGAGCTTCATATGTATGATGTGCTTCGTGCAGATCGCTGTATCTCCGTAAATTCGCTGGAAGCAAGAGTTCCATTTGGTGATCTGGATTTTGTAAAATATGTGATGGCAGTAGATCCACAATTAAAATTGAATACTTATGGAAAAGGAAAATATCTGCTCCGTCATGCGTTTGAACAGGGGGATTATCTGCCGGAAGAAATTCTCTGGAGAGAGAAAGCGGCATTCTCAGATGCCGTTGGACATTCTATGGTTGATTATTTAAAAGAATATGCGGAAAAGCAATATACAGATGCAGAATTTAAAAGCAGATGTGAAAGCTACACGCATGCCAGACCATTTACAAAAGAATCCTTATTATATAGAGAGATTTTCGAAAAGTATTATCCGGGTCAGGCCGAGATGGTGCTGGATTTCTGGATGCCAAACAAGGAATGGGAAGGCTGCGATGTAAAAGATCCTTCTGCAAGGGTACTATCTAACTATGGTGACAGTGGAAAATAAGATGAAGTCAAATTTGTGAAACGATTTATAAATTACCTATTGACATAGTAGGTAAATAATGGATATAATGCAGAAAAATAAACCTACTCAAATGGTAGGCAAAAGAAACTCGTGAAAGGAAATGAATTATGTCAAAATACAGATTTGAAACACTTCAGCTTCATGTAGGACAGGAAACTCCTGATCCTGTTACAGATGCACGTGCAGTACCCATTTATGCAACCACTTCTTATGTTTTTCACGATTGTGACCATGCGGCAGCCCGTTTTGAACTTACAGATACCGGAAATATTTATGGACGCTTAACGAATTCTACGCAGGAGGTTCTGGAAAAGCGCGTTGCAGCCTTAGAGGGCGGTGTTGCTGCTTTGGCACTTGCTTCGGGAGCAGCTGCAATTACCTATACTTTACAGGCTTTGGGACAAAATGGCGGACATATCGTTGCACAGAAAACGATTTATGGCGGCAGTTACAACCTGTTGGCACATACGCTTCCGGGTTTTGGAATCAGCGCTTCCTTTGTCAATATACATAATCTTGATGAAGTGGAAGCCGCGATCAGGGAAAATACAAGAGCAATTTATATCGAAACACTGGGGAATCCAAACAGTGACATTCCGGATATTGACGCATTGGCCGCACTTGCCCATAGGTATGGACTGCCTCTTGTGGTAGATAATACCTTTGGTACACCATATTTTATTCGTCCGATTGAACATGGGGCGGATATTGTGGTACATTCTGCTACAAAATTCCTTGGAGGTCATGGAACGACGCTTGGTGGTATTATTATAGATTCAGGCAAATTTGATTGGACAGTTTCAGGGAAGTATCCTGCTATTGTTGAACCGAATCCAAGTTATCATGGGGTTTCATTTGTAAATGCTGCCGGGCCAGCAGCATTCGTTACTTATATTCGTGCAATTTTGCTTCGCGATACAGGAGCGAGTATTTCTCCTTTTGCAGCGTTTTTATTATTACAGGGCATTGAAACATTGTCGCTGCGCCTGGAGCGTCATGCAGAAAATACGAAGAAGGTGGTAAAATTTTTAAATGATCATCAACTAGTTGAGAAGGTAAATCATCCCTCTCTTCCTTCTCATCCGGATCATTCCCTTTATGAGAAATATTTTCCAAATGGCGGAGCATCTATTTTTACATTCGATATTAAGGGTGGAAAGGAAGAGGCTTACAGATTTATAGATCACCTGCAGATATTTTCATTGCTTGCCAATGTGGCTGATGTGAAAAGTCTTGTGATTCATCCGTCGACTACGACACACAGTCAGCTTTCAGCGGAAGAATTGGCTGAGCAGGAAATTAAGCCAAATACCATCAGACTTTCTGTTGGAACAGAACATATAGAAGATATCATCGAGGATTTACAGCATGGGTTTGATGCGGTAAAATAGAACAGAAATATTTAACAACACCGCTATTTGCAGAATAAAGAAAGAAGGAACTAAGAAATGATGATCTCAACAAGGGGAAGATATGCTCTGCGTATATTGCTTGATCTTGCAGAAAATCAGAAGGATGGATATATCGCAATGAAGACCGTTGCGAAGCGTCAGGAGTTGTCTTTGAAATATATCGAGAGAATTATGCCGGTACTTTCTAAAAACCATTATGTAGAAGGGGTACAGGGGAAAGGCGGCGGTTACCGTTTGGCAAGAGAACCAAAAGATTACAGGATTGGAGATATTTTAAGATTGACAGAAGGGAATCTGACTCCGGTTGCCTGTCTGGAATGTAATGCCAAAACTTGTAACCGTGCAGATACGTGTAAAACATTGCCCATGTGGAAAGAGTTTCATCAGATGGTAAATGATTATTTTGATAACATTACTCTTTTAGAGTTAATGAAATAGATCGATCAAAGTAAAGATTTTTTGAAAAAATGGATTGACAAGATAAAATTTAAGAGGTAAAATAGCGTCCGTAAAGGCAAAGGCGTCTTTAAGTTAAAATGAACTTAAAGGCGCCTTTGCCTTTTTTGGGGTATAGGAAAGTACAAACTTTCCTATATCACAAAACGCTCCGCGAGTTACGCCCGAGCGCCGGGCAAAAGATGTAGGAGTTGAAGTGGGCTTGCCCACTTTATTCTGGTGACAAGGAAAATGGATACTGTGAAATGACTTTATTGGAGGAAGAATAAAATGCAAAGGTGTGAACAACTATATGAAGGAAAAGCAAAAAAAGTTTTCTTAACGGATAACTCGGATGTTCTGATAGTTTCTTATAAAGATGATGCGACTGCCTTTAATGGATTAAAGAAGGGAACGATTGTGGGCAAAGGTGCGATTAATAACCGTATGACCAATCTGCTGTTCCAGAAGATTGAGATGGAAGGTGTGCCGACACATTTTATTCAGGAATTAAATGATAGAGAGACTGCGGTGCGCAGAGTGGAAATCGTTCCGCTTGAAGTCATTGTACGAAATGTGGCTGCCGGCAGCTTTTCTAAAAGACTAGGTGTGGAAGAAGGAACGGTACTGGCTGAGCCAACCATTGAGTTTTCCTACAAAAATGATGAGCTTGGTGATCCACTGATCAATTCTCATTTTGCAAAAGCATTGCAGCTTGCAACGGCAAGTGAGATAGAGACCATAGAAAAATATGCCTTTAAGGTAAATGACATTTTAAAAGAGGAGTATCTAAAAGCAGGTCTTCGTCTGATTGATTTTAAAATAGAGTTTGGCCGCTTTCATGGCAAAATCATACTTGCAGATGAGATTTCCCCGGATACCTGCCGGTTATGGGATGCAGAAAGTGGAGAAAAGATGGATAAAGACCGTTTCCGTAAAGATTTAGGAGGCGTAGAGGATGCGTATATCCAGGTAGCAAAACGATTAGGATTAGAAATGGAGAGTAAATAGATTTTATGAGAACAGATATTTATCAATCACCTTTATGTGAACGTTATGCAAGTAAAGAAATGCAGAGCATATTTTCCAATGACAGAAAGTTTGGGGAATGGAGAAAACTCTGGGTAGCACTTGCGGAAAGTGAACAGGAGTTGGGACTTCCTATCTCGGATGAACAGATCGAGGAGATGAAAGCCCAGATATGCAACATTGATTATGAAAAGGCAAGACAATATGAAAGTGAGCTTCGCCATGATGTCATGGCACATGTGCATACTTTTGGGGATGCATGCCCGAAGGCGGCAGGAATCATTCACCTAGGAGCTACATCCTGTTATGTAGGGGATAATACGGATATTATCCTCATGAAAAGCGCACTCTTACAGATTAGAAATCTTCTGTTAAATGCGGTAGAAGCACTTAGTGAATTTGCTATGGAATATAAAGCATTACCAACTCTTGCATATACTCATTTTCAGGCGGCGCAACCAACAACTGTGGGAAAAAGAGCCTGTCTTTGGATGAATGATTTGCTGTTTGATATCGAACAGCTTGATTTTCAACTGAATAATTTGAAACTGCTTGGCTGTAAGGGAACTACAGGGACAGGGGCAAGCTTCCTGGAGCTGTTCGATGGTGATGAAGAAAAGGTGGAACAGTTGGAGCAGAAAATCGCAGAAAAAATCGGCTTTTTAAAGTGTCAAAGTGTCAGTGGACAGACCTATACACGAAAAGCTGATTTTGCGGTTTTACAGGTATTGTCCGGAATTGCACAAAGTGCATCAAAATTTTCCAGTGATATCCGTTTACTCAGTCACTTAAAAGAAATGGATGAACCATTTGAACAAAAGCAGATTGGTTCTTCTGCCATGGCATATAAGAGAAATCCGATGAGAAGCGAACGTATTGCATCATTGGCACGTTTCGTGATTTGTGATCTGCAAAATACTTCCATCACAGCAGCTTCTCAGTGGTTTGAACGCACACTGGATGATTCTGCGAATAAACGACTGGCTGTACCGGAAGCATTTCTGGCGACAGATGCCATTTTAAATCTGTATATCAATGTGATCAGAGGGCTGAAAGTCTATCCGGCAGTTATTAAGAAACACCTGGATGCAGAACTGCCATTTATGGCAACGGAAAATATCCTGATGTATTGTGTGAAAACGAAAGCCGGGGACAGACAGGAGCTTCATGAAGCGATCCGTAAACATTCCATTATGGCAGCGGAGCAGGTAAAGCTTTATGGAAATGAGAATGATTTGATAGACCGTATCAAAAAAGACGATATTTTTGGACTTTCTTCCATGGAGTTGGATGTTTTGCTTGACCCGGCAAAGTTCACCGGAATGGCAGAATATCAGTGTGAGAAGTTTGTAACAGAAACTGTCAAACCGTTACTGGAAAAAAATCAACAGCGTGTGAATGTGGAAGCGCAAGTCAATGTCTGAAAGGAAGGAATGCATATGCTTACATCAATTGTTGGAACAAACTGGGGCGATGAGGGAAAAGGTCGTATGGTAGATCTTCTTAGTGAAGACTATGATATTGTAGTCCGTTATCAGGGCGGAAATAATGCCGGTCATACCGTGATCAATGAAAAAGGAAAATTTGTCATGAATCTGATGCCATCCGGAATCTGCCGTGAAGATACGGTCAATATTCTGGGACCGGGCATTGTGATTGACCTGGAGCATTTGTATGGAGAAGTGCAGAAACTGGAAGAAAAAGGAGTAGAGGTAACGCCGGAACATTTAAAGATCAGTGACAGGGCAACCATCTGTATGCCATATCATAAACTAATGGATTGTCTGGAGGAGGATAGGCTGCTGGATAAAAAATTTGGTTCGACACGCAGGGGCATTTCTCCGGTCTATGCGGATAAATATATGAAAAAAGCGTTGCGCATGGGAGATTTGCTTCATATGGAAGCATTAAAGGAACGCCTGAGCGCTCTGGTGGAATGGAAAAATCTGACTGTGGAAAATGGATATGGTCATGCGCCGGTGTTGGCAGAAGAAATGTTTCAATGGCTGAAAAAATACGGAGAGTTCTTTGTTTCATTTATCTGTGATACGACAGAATATCTTGGAAGGGCCATCGAAGAGGAAAAATCCATTCTGTTTGAAGCACAGCTTGGGGCACTCAGGGATATTGACTTTGGTATTTATCCATATACCTCTGCATCCACAACACTTGCTTCTTATGCGCCGATCGGAGCTGGCGTACCTTTTGCAAAACTGGATGAAAGCATCGGTATTATGAAAGCATATTCAAGCTGTGTGGGAGAAGGCCCTTTTATCTGTGAAATGTTTGGAGAGGAAGCCGAGCAGCTTCGTGCGGCAGGCGGTGAGTATGGTGCGGCAACCGGAAGACCGAGGAGGGTCGGAGGATTTGATGTGGTTGCTTCCAGATATGGGACAAAGATACAGGGCAGCAGTTATGTAGCGCTTACAAAGCTAGATGTGCTTTCTTATATGGAAGAGATTCCGGTATGTACAGCGTATGAAATTGGTGGAAACAGAGTAGACACATTTCCATCCGGTATTGAAGAGCTGAATGCTGCAAAACCAATCTATGAATATCTTCCGGGATTTCAGTGTGATATCAGCGGATGCAGAGCAGCAGATGAGCTTCCCAAAGAAGCATTGGAGTATATTCGTTATATTGAGAAAATGATTGATTGTCCAATCAAATATGTTTCTGTAGGGGCAGAGCGTGATGCCTGTATCACAATGTTTTAGGAGAAAATGAAAGATGAAGAATCAGAAAATTTTAATTTTGAATTTTGGGGGTCAGTATGACCAGTTGATTGCCAGGAGGGTAAGGGAATGCAACGTTTATTGTGAGGTAAAGCCTTATACCATGACGCTTTCAAAGATTCGAGAATTCGATCCCATTGGCATTATCTTCACTGGCGGACCGGACAGTGTGTATAAAGAAAATTCTTATCATCCGGCAGAAGGTATTTTTGAACTTGGAATACCGATTCTGGGTATCTGCTATGGTTGTCAGCTCCTTGCACATCATCTGGGAGGTATGGTTACAGCGGCAGAAAATGAAAATGCCAGAGAATATGGAAAAACACTCACTTTCTATGACAATTCCTGTTTGCTGTTTGAAGGGCTGGATGAAGAGAGCGTTTCGTGGATGAGCCATGGCGACTACATGAAGAAAGTACCGGAAGGATTTGAATTAGTCGCCCATAGTGGGAAGTGTCCGAATGTAGCCATCTGTGACAAGGAACGGAAATTTTATGGTGTACAGTTCCATCCGGAAGTAAATCATACGGAAAATGGAACTGCCATGATCCGAAACTTTCTATATAAAGTATGTGGTGCAGTGGGGGACTGGACGATGGAAAGCTATATGCATCGCTGCATCGAGGAAATCAGGAGCAAAGTGGGCAATGATAAGGTGCTTCTGGCTTTGTCAGGAGGCGTGGATTCCTCTGTGTGTGCAGCCCTGTTTGCAGAGGCAGTGGGTAAACAGCTCACCTGTGTCTTTGTGGACCACGGTCTTTTGAGAAAAGACGAAGGGGATGAAGTAGAAAAAGCATTTGAAAAATGGAATATCAATCTGAACCGTGTGAATGTCAAAGAACGCTTTCTAAAAAAATTGGAAGGAATCATAGAACCGGAACAGAAGCGTAAAATTATTGGAGAAGAATTTATCCGTGTATTTGAAGAAGAAGGCAAAAAAATTGGCAGGACAGACTATCTGGCACAGGGAACCATTTATCCGGATGTGATTGAGTCCGGCAAAGAAAATGCAGAAACTATAAAGAGTCATCACAATGTGGGTGGCCTTCCCGATTTTGTTGATTTTAAAGAGATTATTGAACCATTGCGGCTGCTGTTCAAAGATGAAGTAAGAGAGCTGGGAAGACAACTTGGGCTTCCGGAATATATGGTTATGCGTCAGCCGTTTCCGGGACCGGGTCTTGCAATTCGTGTGATTGGAGAAATTACAAAAGAAAAGCTGGATATTTTGAGAGAAGCGGATTTTATTTTCCGCGATGAAATCGCAAAAGTAAGAATGGAGTCGCAGCTGAATCAGTATTTTGCAGTGCTTACCAACATGAAGTCTGTAGGTGTCATGGGAGATGGACGTACTTACGATTGGGCTATTGCACTTAGAAGTGTGACAACAGAGGATTTTATGACCGCAGATTGGTCAAGGATTCCATATGAGATACTAGATAAGGTGTCAAGTCGTATTGTGAATGAAGTATCCCATGTGAACCGTGTTCTCTATGATATTACAAGCAAACCTCCGGCAACTGTGGAGTTCGAGTAAGGAAGTGAAAGACTATGACCAAATATATTTTTGTGACTGGAGGTGTGGTATCCGGTCTGGGGAAAGGAATCACAGCAGCTTCTCTTGGAAGACTTTTGAAAGCAAGAGGTCTAAAAGTGGCAGCGCAGAAGTTAGACCCCTATATCAACGTAGACCCCGGAACCATGAGTCCGTATCAGCATGGGGAAGTATATGTGACTGAAGATGGAGCAGAAACGGATCTGGATCTGGGGCATTATGAAAGATTTATTGATGAAAATCTGAATCAATACTCCAACCTGACCACAGGAAAGGTTTATTGGAATGTATTAAACAAGGAACGAAGGGGAGAATACCTTGGTTCTACGGTTCAGGTCATCCCCCATATCACAAATGAAATCAAAGAATTTGTATATCGTGTAGGGAAAAAGACGGATGCAGATGTAGTGATCACAGAGATTGGCGGAACCATTGGAGATATTGAGTCCCAGCCATTTTTAGAAGCAGTACGTCAGATTTCGCTGGAGATTGGCAGGGAGAACAGTTTATTTATTCATGTGACACTAGTCCCTTATTTGAGTGGCTCTGAAGAACATAAGTCAAAACCAACGCAGCATTCGGTCAAAGAACTTCGAGGAATGGGAATTAATCCAAACATTATTGTGCTTCGTTGTGATAAACCATTGGAAGAATCGATTTTTCGGAAAATTTCTCTTTTTTGCAATGTAAAACCGGATTGCGTGATTGAAAACAGGACGTTACCGAACCTCTACGAAGCACCGTTGATGTTGGAAAAGTCCGGATTTTCAAATGTGGTATGCAGAGAACTTCACATTGACGCACCGAAACCGGAGCTGGCGGATTGGGAACAGATGGTGGAATGCATCCGAAACCGTTCGGAGGAAGTACACATCGGTCTGGTTGGAAAATATGTAAGACTTCACGATGCATACCTCTCTGTGGCAGAAGCAATGAGCCACGCGGGGTATGAACTGAATACATTTGTAAAAATACACTGGATCGATTCAGAAAATATTACGAAGGAAAACGTAAATAGTATATTGGAAGGTCTGGATGGAATCATCGTTCCGGGCGGATTTGGAAACCGTGGCGTGGAAGGAATGATTCTGTCAGCAAAATATGCCCGCGAAAATCAGATTCCTTACTTTGGGATATGTCTGGGTATGCAGATTGCCGTCATCGAATTTGCAAGGAATGTTCTGGGACTTAAATGTGCTCATTCGGGAGAATTTGATGAACAATGTACCCATAAGGTGATTGATTTTATACCGGGACAGAGTGATGAGATCAATAAAGGCGGCACACTTCGTCTGGGTAGCTATCCATGCAGTATTAAAGCCGGAACAAAAATGGAAAAATGCTATGGTAAAAAACTAATCTATGAGCGCCATCGTCATCGCTATGAGTTTAATAATCAATATCGTGAGAAACTGATGGAAGTCGGACTTGTGATCAGCGGGACTTCTCCGGATGACAGACTGGTGGAAACGGTAGAACTGCAAGCGCATCCGTTTTTGGTAGGCGTACAGTTCCATCCGGAATTTAAAAGCCGTCCAAATCAGTCTCATCCCCTGTTTAAAGGATTTATTTCGGCTGCATTAAAGAAGTCGAAAAGAAAAGAGGAGTAGAAAAATGTGTGGAGTATTTGGCGTGATGAGTACAAAAAAAGAGAATGTTGCAGGGATTGTCTATTATGGATTGTATGCCTTGCAGCATAGAGGACAGGAAAGCTGCGGAATCGTTGTAAATGATGATGGTGTGTTTTCTTCGTATAAAGATTTAGGGCTTGTCAGTGAGGTGTTTTCTAAAGATACATTATCCTATTTGCCGGAAGGCGCTATGGCAGTGGGGCATGTAAGATATGGAACAACCGGAGGGACAACACGAAATAACTGTCAGCCCATTGAAGTGAACCACCAGAAGGGGAAGATGGCACTGGCGCATAATGGAAATTTGAGTAATGCATTGGAGCTGCGTGATAAATTGGAGCTATCAGGAGCGATTTTTCATACCACCAGTGATACGGAAACCATTGCTTATGTGATTACAAGAGAAAGGCTGATGACACCGAGCATAGAAGAAGCAGTAAGCAACACTATGAATTTACTGGAGGGTGCCTATTCATTGGTTTTGATGTCGTCTACAAAGATGATTGCTGCAAGAGATCCTTACGGATTCAGACCACTTTGTTATGGAAAGATGTCGGATGAAACTTATGTGGTGGCATCCGAAAGCTGTGCATTATCAGCAGTAGGGGCAGAATTTATCAGAGATTTGCTTCCCGGTGAAATCATGGTGTTTAGTCAAAACGGTGTGGAATCAAGGAAAGAACACTGTTGGAAACAGAAGAAGAAAACCTGCATCTTTGAATATATCTATTTTGCAAGACCAGATTCCGTCATAGACGATGCGGCCGTCCATGAATCAAGAATGAGAGCAGGAGAACTGCTGGCAGAGAGTTATCCGGTGGATGCGGATATTGTAATTGGGGTTCCGGACAGCGGACTAGATGCCGCCTTGGGTTATGCGAATAAATCCGGCATTCCTTATGGTATTGGATTGATTAAAAATAAATATATTGGAAGAACATTCATTTCTCCAGGACAAAATGAACGTTTGGATAAAGTCAGGATAAAACTTTCTCCTGTGAAAAATGTAATAGATGGAAAAAGGGTTGTTCTCGTTGATGATTCGATTGTAAGAGGTACAACCAGCAAGCGTATTGTGAAGCTTTTGCGTGACGCAGGAGCGAAGGAGATACATATGAGAATTTCGGCTCCCCCATTCTTACATCCCTGCTATTATGGCACGGACATTGACTCAGAAGAAAATCTGATTGCCTGCCGTTATCGTATGGAAGAGATTGCAGGGATTATCGGAGTAGATTCTTTGGGATATTTGGAGGTAGAGAAACTGAGTAAGCTGATTGACAGCGAGGATTATTGTGCTGCCTGCTTTAATGGAAAATATCCGACAAAAATTCCAGCAGATCTACGTAAAGACCGATTTGAAAGGAAGCTGTCTGAACGGGTTTAGATAAATGAGGAGGCATATTATGAAAAAATTTGACAGAAAGCTGATTTTATCTGATGGCAGTGAGTATTATGGATATGGTTTTGGTTCCAGGAATGAGAAAATCACAGAAATCGTATTTAATACCTCTGTGGTAGGGTATCAGGAAATTATTTCTGACCCATCTTACACTTATCAGACAGTCGTAATGGCATATCCGCTGATTGGCAATTATGGGATTACAGAAGAAGATTTTGAAACAGATACGCCGACGATTGGAGGATTGGTTGTAAGGGATTATAATGATCGTCCCTCCAATTTCCGCAGTAAATATACATTATCTGAAATCATGGAGAAATACCGTATTCCAGGGATTTATGGAATTGATACCAGAAAGCTGGTACGTTCTATACGTGATTTTGGAAGCAGAAAAGTATTGATTACAGATGCCGATACACTCCTGAGGGATGGGCTTCGTAAATTAGTTTCCTATGATATACCAAAAGATGCAGTTGCTTTTGTGAGCAGAAAAGAGATTCAGCAATATAGGATTCCAAATGGAAAATATCATGTGGCTGCCATTGATTGTGGAATGAAGCAGAATATTGTGAGGAGTTTAAATGGGAGAGGCTGCAATGTGACCGTATTTCCCTGGAATACATCCATGGAAGAGGTAGAAAGATGGAAGCCGGATGGAATCTTTTTGTCCAATGGTCCGGGAGACCCGACAGATGTGGGGCCGGTCATAGAACTGGTCAAAGGCTTACGAGGAAAGTATCCGATTTTTGGTATTTGCCTTGGTCATCAGATGATTTCTCTTGCGTACGGGGCAGAGACCTATAAGCTAAAATTCGGACACAGGGGTGGAAATCATCCGGTAAAAAATCTTTTGACAGGAAAGGTAGAAATCACTTCCCAGAACCATTCCTACGCAGTGGAGAGGGAGAGTCTTGCAAATACCCGACTGAAAGTAACGCACCTGAATCTGTTGGATCAGACGGTAGAAGGGGTTGCCTGTGAGGAGGACAAGGTGTTTAGTGTGCAGTATCACCCGGAAAGTGCACCGGGACCACAGGACAGCGGTTATCTGTTTGAACGGTTTATAGAAATGATGGAGAGAACAAAAGATGGCGAAAAGAACTGATTTAAAGAAAATACTTGTCATTGGTTCCGGTCCGATTGTGATAGGCCAGGCGGCAGAATTTGACTATGCAGGTACGCAAGCATGTCTTGCACTGAAAGAAGAAGGGTATGAGGTGGTACTGTGCAATTCTAATCCGGCAACCATTATGACAGATACTACCATTGCGGATAAGGTATACATGGAGCCGTTGACTTTGGAACATGTAGCAAAGATTGTCCGTCATGAGCGTCCGGATGCTATTGTACCGGGAATTGGTGGTCAGACTGGACTTAATCTGGCAATGCAGCTTGAAAAAAAAGGTATTTTAAAAGAGTATTGTGTGGAGCTTTTGGGAACCAGCAGTGAGAGCATTGAAAGGGCAGAGGACAGAGAATTATTTAAAGTGCTTTGTGAAAGTTTAGGAGAGCCGGTGCTTCCTTCTGCCATTGCCAATACCGTGGAGGAGGCCATAAAGGCTGCTGAGAATATCGGTTATCCGGTGGTACTTCGTCCGGCATTTACTCTTGGCGGAACCGGTGGAGGTTTTGCTGATGATGAGCAGGAGTTTCTGGAACTGATAAAAAATGCTCTTGCTTTATCACCAGTTCATCAGGTACTGATAGAAAAAAGCATTAAAGGTTTTAAAGAAATCGAATATGAAGTGATCCGCGATGCCAATGACACAGTAATCACGGTCTGCAATATGGAAAATCTGGACCCGGTAGGAATACACACAGGAGATTCCATTGTGGTATGTCCGTCACAGACATTGACTAATAAAGAATATCAGATGCTGCGTGACAGTGCTTTGAAAATCATCCGTGCCTTGAAGGTGGAAGGAGGCTGCAATGTACAGTTTGCACTTGATCCGGATTCTTTTCAGTATTATCTGATCGAGGTGAATCCGCGAGTATCCCGTTCCTCTGCATTGGCATCGAAGGCAAGCGGATATCCCATTGCAAGAGTATCTGCAAAGATTAGTGTGGGAAGGACTCTGGATGAGATTATGTTGGTAAACACGCCAGCATCCTTTGAACCGGCACTGGATTATGTAGTAACAAAAATGCCGCGTTTTCCGTTTGATAAATTTACAGATGCAAATCAGAAGCTGGGTACACAGATGAAAGCAACCGGGGAAGTCATGAGCGTTGGCAGGACCTTTGAGGAGAGTTTGTTAAAAGCAATCCGTTCCTTGGAGACAGGCGTAAATCATCTGTATATGGAAAAGTTTGAAAGGAAAGATAAAAAGGCTTTGACAGAATATGTCAAAATCGGTACAGATGACCGTATCTTTGCCATTGCCCAGCTGCTCCGAATGGGGGAATCAGTTTCCGATATAAGTGAGCAGACGCGTATTGACCGTTTCTTCCTTGATAAGATGAAAAAGATCATTGATATGGAGAAAGAACTGGAGCAATGTGTCGGTAACAGGGAGGTTTTGCATCAGGCAAAGAAGGCAGGCTTCTCGGATAGAGCAGTTGGGTGGCTGTGGAATATGACGGAAACTGACATTTATGAAATGCGTAAGGTACATGGCATTTTCCCAGTCTATAAAATGATTGATACTTGTGCGTCAGAATTTGAAAGTTATGTTCCGTATTTTTATTCGACTTATGAGGATGAAAATGAATCTGTCGTGGAAGACAGGAAGAAGATCATTGTATTGGGTTCCGGCCCGATTCGTATCGGTCAGGGTGTGGAGTTTGATTATTCTACGGTACATGCAGTAAAAACCATTAAAGATGCCGGCTATGAGGCAATCATCATCAATAACAATCCGGAAACCGTATCTACGGATTATACCACATCCGACAAGCTGTATTTTGAACCTCTTTGCGTAGAAGACGTTATGAATGTGATTGAAATGGAGAAGCCGGATGGAATTATTGCATCACTTGGCGGTCAAACTGCAATCAATCTGGCAAATCCGCTGCGAGAGCGTGGAGCAAAACTGATTGGCACGGACTGTGCGGCAATTGAAAAAGCAGAAAACAGAGACGCTTTCGAAAAGCTGTTATCAGAGCTTTCCATCCCACAGCCGAAAGGACAGGCTGTAACGAATATAGAAGATGGCGTAAAAGCGGCAGAAGAGATCGGGTATCCGGTTCTGGTACGTCCCAGTTTTGTGCTTGGAGGAAGAGCCATGCAGATCGTGGCAAAGGAAGAACATCTGCGGCATTATCTGAAAACTGCAGTAGAAATTGATGAAGATAAACCGGTATTGGTAGACAAATATATCTGTGGGAAGGAAGTTGAAATTGATGTTGTCTGTGACGGTACGGATGTATTTGTTCCGGGAATCATGGAGTTGGTAGAAAGGACGGGGGTTCATTCCGGCGATTCCATCAGTGTATATCCGACGTTTAGCATTTCAGATAAAGTAAAGGAGACGATTTTGGACTATGCGAAAAAACTGGGTATCGGCATTGGGATTGTCGGACTGTTTAATATCCAGTTTATCGTGGACAAGCAGGAGAACGTATCCATCATTGAGGTGAATCCACGTTCTTCAAGAACAGTTCCATTCTTGTCAAAGGCAACCGGATATCCATTGGCTGATATTGCGACAAAAGTCATTCTTGGAAAAAGTTTGAAGGAGCAGGGGATTACTGTGATCTATCCGGAAGAAAAGAAGCAATGGTATGTAAAAGTACCTGCGTTTTCCTTTGCAAAGCTGGATGGTATGGATGCTTATCTGTCACCGGAGATGAAATCTACGGGAGAGGCAATCGGATGTGATAAGAAGCTTCACAGAGCAATGTATAAAGCGATGATTGCTTCTGGTATTCGTGTGCAGAATTATGGAACAGTCATCGTGACGCTTGCAGATGAGGATAAAGAAGAAGCCCTTCCTTTGATCAGACGTTTTTATGATATGGGCTTTAATATAGAAGCAACCTCTCTTACAGGAGAGCATTTGAAACAACATGGAATCCGTACCCGTATACTTGGAAAACCATCGGAAGGAAGCAGTGAGATACTGGATGCGATCCGTGCAGGATACGTCAGCTATGTCATCAATACCCGTGCAATTCTTTCAGGTGTTCATTATGAAGATGGTGTTGCAATCCGAAGTGCGGCAACACAGAGTAATATTACCATGCTTACATCCTTAGATACTGTGAAGGTACTTTTGGATGTGCTGGAGGACGGAACCATACAAGGAGGAGAATAAAATGGTCAGACCAAATATGTATTACAGCGAATTAAAAGATTCCTATCTTTTTTACAATATTGCTCAGAAAACAAAGGCATATGTAGAGCAGCATCCGGGAGTAAAGCTTTTAAAAATGGGTATTGGAGATGTTTCATTGCCATTATGCGATGCCGTAATCAAGGCATTGCATGAGGCTGTGGATGATCAGGCCTCGCAAAGCAGCTTTCATGGATATATGCCTGAGTGTGGCGCCCCGTTTTTAAGGGAGGCGATTGCAAAGTACTATGAAAATAGAGGCGTTGCTTTGTCCGCAGACGAGGTGTTTGTTTCGAGTGGAGCAAGCGATGAGCTTGGGGATATTTTAGACTTGTTTGAACGTTCTGGTTCTGCATTGGTGATCGAACCAGCCTATCCGGCATATGTGGATGCGAATGTGATGGCAGGCAGGAAGATTGTACATCTGGCTTCTGGGGAAGAAAATAGCTTTTTGCCCGAGCCGAGTAAAGAAATGAAAGCAGATTTACTCTACATATGTTCACCAAACAATCCTACCGGAGCAGTTTTTTCACGTAATCAGCTTCAGACATGGGTAGATTTTGCGAATGAGAACGGTTCTGTGATTCTCTTTGACGCGGCATATGAGGCTTTTATCGAGGATGAAACGCTTCCCCATAGTATTTTTGAACTGGATGGAGCAAGAACGTGTGCGATTGAAATTTGCTCGCTGTCTAAGACTGCTGGTTTTACAGGAACCAGACTTGGATATACGGTAATACCAAAAACATTGAAACGTAATGGAATGAACTTGAATGAGATGTGGGTACGTAATCGTACAACAAAGACAAATGGTGTATCATACATTATTCAGAAAGGCGGGGCAGCAGTTTTCACGGAAGAAGGACAGAAACAGATTCATGAAAATATTCAGATTTATAAGAAAAATGCAAAGGTGCTGATGAAAGCGCTTGATCAGCTTGGAATCTGGTATTGCGGCGGAAAGAATGCGCCATATATCTGGATGAAGTGTCCAAATGGAATGGGAAGTTGGGAGTTTTTTGATTATCTGTTACATGAAATTCAGGTTGTGGGAACACCGGGAGAAGGATTTGGAGCCTGTGGAGAAGGTTATTTCCGGTTCTCGACGTTTGGTTCAGTGGAGGATACAGAGGAGGCAGCAAAAAAGCTTATAAAGCTACTTTCAAAATAAGAGAGAGAATTATTTTTCCTGGATTGCAGGAAGAAAAAAGTTGTTAATTAATTGACAATGTGGTATTATATAATGAAAGTGGGAGCAGAAAGAGAGAGGTGCGCTGTGCCCATTTCTCGATATGTTGCCAAAAAAATCACGATTAAAAGGAGAAAAAAGTATGAGCAGTAAAATTACAATTATTGGAGCAGGTAGTGTAGGCTCAACGATTGCATATACACTGTCGGGAGAAGATATCGCGTCTGAGATCGTTATGATCGATATCAACAAAGAAAAGGTAGAAGGCGAAGTTATGGATATCGAGCAGGGAACCTGCTTCAGAGACCCGGTAGCTATCGTTGCTGGTGACTACGCAGACGCAAAAGATTCTGATATCGTAATCATTACATCTGGAATCGCTCGCAAACCGGGACAGACAAGAATTGAATTAACACAGACAAATGTAAACATTTTAAAACAGATCACGCCGGAGATCGTAGCAGCTGCACCAAACGCACTCTACATCATTGTAAGTAACCCGGTAGATATCATGACATATGTATTTACAAAAATCTCAGGTCTTCCGGAGAACCAGATCATTGGTTCCGGTACTGTATTAGATTCTGCACGTTTACGCTGCGGACTTTCTGCACACTTTGATGTGGCACAGAGAAACATTCATGCATACGTATTTGGTGAGCATGGCGATACATCTTTCATCCCATGGTCAGCAGCTCGTGTAGCAGGTGTTACGGTAGACGAGTATAGAGATATGGCAAAAGCTTTCGGAAAAGACTTTGAAGAGCTTGATAAAGAAGCAATGCTTACATATGTTCAGAAATCAGGCGGTAAGATCATTGCGAACAAAGGTGCAACATTCTATGCAGTATCAAGAAGTGTTGTAAGACTTTGCAGTCTTGTTATGTCAGCATCTGAGTCTATATCTACAGTATCTTCTATGATGCATGGCGAATACGGTATTGATGATGTATGTCTTAGTACACTTACATTGATCGGACCAAAAGGAATTCAGGGTAAGATTCCTATGACTCTTACAGACGAAGAGGTTGCAAAACTCAAAGCAAGTGCAGACGCACTCAAAGCAGTTATTGCACAGATTGAATTATAAAATGAACATGATTTGCCTGACGGTTGTAGAAGTATAACCGTCAGGCAGTTGTTAGCTTAAATGAATAGGAAAGTACAATATAAAGAAAGGACAGCGAGAACTATGAAGTACAGCTATTATCCAGGATGTACTTTGAGAACAAAGGCAAAAGATTTAGATGATTATGCCAGAGTTTCTGCAAAGGCATTAGGGGTTGAACTGATCGAAGTTGAAGACTGGCAGTGCTGCGGCGGCGTATATCCGCTTGGCTCTGACGAGATAGCTACCAAGTTATCTTCTGTACGTGCTTTAAATGCAGCAAAAGAAAAAGACCAGGCTCTGGTAACAATGTGTTCTGCGTGTCATCATGTAATTAAACGTGTCAATGATGATATGAAAAATGTAGAAGACATCCGTACCAAAGCAAATAATTATATGGGACTTGATGAACCTTATCAAGGGGAAACGGAAGTTCTTCATTTCCTTGAAGTGCTTCGTGATAAAGTGGGATTTGACGAACTGAAGAAAAAGGTGACAAATCCTCTGACCGGAAAGAAGATAGGAGCATATTATGGATGCCTGCTTCTTCGTCCAGGTAAGGTTTTGGGATTTGACGATCCGGAGAACCCAACGATTATCGAAGATTTTATCCGTGCGATCGGAGCAGAACCGGTTGTATATCCGTACCGTAACGAATGCTGCGGCGGATACATTTCTTTAAAAGAAAAAGAGATGGCGGAAAACATGTGTGACAAAATAATGGATAGCGCGGAAGGTTTTGGAGCAGATATGCTCATTACCGCCTGCCCGCTTTGCATGTATAATTTGAACAAGAGCGGCAAGCTTCCTGTAGTTTATTTCACAGAGCTGCTTGCAGAAGCGCTTGGCGTAAAAGAGGAGGTGCAGGCATAATGAGTTCTGAAAAGAAACAGGCTGAAAAGATTAAAGAAATCAGCGGCGTAAATCCACTTAAATGTATGAAGTGTGGAAAATGTTCTGCATCTTGTCCATCTTATAATGAAATGGACATCAAACCACATCAGTTTGTGTCTTATGTAGTCAATGAAGATATTGAAAGTCTTGTGAATTCAAAATCACTTTGGAAATGCCTTTCCTGTTTTGCATGCGTGGAAAGATGTCCTCGTGATGTAAAACCGGGCAAACTCATTGATGCGGCAAGACAGATCGTGGTTCGTGAAAAAGGAAAAGATTACTTAAAAGCGGATGAAATTCCGGAATTATTAGACCCGGAACTTCCGCAGCAGTTATTAGTAAGTGCATTCAGAAGATATAGGAGGTGAGTCGGGTGCAAAGGATAGGAGTATTTGTCTGCCATTGTGGTAGTAATATTGCCGCAACAGTAGATGTAAGCAAAGTAGCAGAACTGGCGCTTATGGAGCCAGGAGTTGTCCATGCCGAAGACTACCAGTATATGTGTTCCGAAGCAGGACAGGCAAAAATCGCAGCAGCCATTCAGGAGAAGAATCTGACAGGAATCGTTGTATGTTCCTGTTCACCACGTATGCACGAGGCTACATTCAGAAAAGCAGCGGAACGTGCAGGGTTAAATCCATACATGGTTGAGATCGCAAACATCCGTGAGCATTGTTCATGGATCCATAAAGATATAGAAGAGGCGACAAAGAAAGCTGTCATCTTGATGAGAGCGGCAGTTGCAAAAGTAAACTTAAATACACCTCTTCAGGCAGGTGAAAGCCGTGTTACAAAAAGAGCGCTTGTAATCGGTGGTGGTATCGCCGGTATCCAGACTGCACTTGATATTGCAGACGCAGGATATGAGGTAGATATCGTAGAAAAAACGCCAAGTATCGGCGGAAGAATGTCACAGCTTGACAAGACATTCCCGACACTTGACTGTTCTGCATGTATTTTGACACCAAAGATGGTGGAAGCAGCAGCACATGAAAAGATTAACATCTATACATATAGTGAAGTAGATAAAGTGAGCGGATTCGTAGGTGATTTCACTGTAGATATCCGTAAAAAGGCAAGAAGTGTAGATATGGATAAATGTACCGGATGCGGTGTATGTCAGGAAAAATGTCCTTCTAAGAAGTCCTTGAATGAATTTAACAGAGGACTCAATAACAGAAGTGCAATCTACACGCCATTTGCACAGGCAATCCCGAACGTACCTGTTATTGACCGTGACGCTTGTATCAAGTTCAAAACAGGAAAATGCGGAATCTGTTCAAAAGTATGTCAGGCAGGCGCTATTGACTATGAACAGAAAGATGAGATTATCACAGAAAAGTATGGAGCAATCGTTGTTGCTACAGGTTTTGATACTATCAAACTTGATAAATATGACGAATATGCGTACAACCAGAGCAAAGATGTTATCACATCTTTAGAGTTAGAGCGTGTTATGAATGCAGCAGGTCCTACTCATGGACATCTTGAGAGACTTTCTGACGGAAAGGCTCCGAAGGAAATCGTATTCATCCAGTGTGTCGGAAGCCGTTGCTCTGATGACAGAGGAAAACCATATTGCTCTAAGATCTGTTGTATGTATACAGCAAAACATGCGATGTTGATCCGTGATAAATATCCGGATGTAAATGTAACGGTATTCTATATTGACGTTCGTACACCTGGTAAGAATTTTGATGAATTCTACAGAAGAGCGGTAGAACAATATGGTGTAAATTATATCAAAGGTCAGGTCGGAAAGGTTATTCCGCAGCCGAACGGAAAACTTCTCGTTCAAGGAGCAGACCTTCTTGATAATAAACAGATTTTAAAAGAGGCAGATATGGTCGTTCTTGCGACAGCAATCGAGCCAAATCCAGATGTAAGAAAGATTGCTACAATGCTGACAGCAAGTATTGATACGAACAACTTCCTGACAGAGGCTCATGCGAAGCTTCGTCCGGTAGAATCTCCGACAGCCGGTATCTTTTTATCAGGCGTATGTCAGGGACCGAAAGATATTCCGGAGACAGTTGCTCAGGCAGGAGCTGCAGCCGTGAAGGCAATCGGACTTCTTGCAAAAGATAAATTACTTACAAATCCATGTACTGCACAGGCTGATGTATTACTGTGTAATGGATGTTCTACTTGTGAGAATGTATGTCCTTACGGAGCGATTACATATGAAGACAAAGAAGTAAATGACCACGGTATTCGTGAGACACGCCGTGTGGCAGTTGTTAATAATGCACTTTGTCAGGGATGTGGCGCTTGTACGGTAGCATGTCCGTCCGGAGCAATGGACTTACAGGGATTCTCAAATAGACAGATTATAGCGGAGGTGGATGCAATATGTCGTTAGAAAATAAAGAATTTAAACCGAAAATTGTAGCATTCTGCTGTAACTGGTGCAGCTACGCAGGAGCAGATTTGGCAGGAAGCAGCCGTCTTAGTTACCCTGCTGATGTAAAAATTATTCGTGTTCCTTGCTCTTGCCGTGTGAATCCAATGTTCATCTTAAGAGCATTTGAAAAAGGAGCGGATGGGGTCATTATGTGTGGATGTCATCCGGGAGATTGCCACTATAGCACTGGTAACTACTATGCAAGAAGACGTATGACATTATTGTTCTCTATGCTGGATTACATCGGCGTAGAAAACGGCCGTACACGCGTAGAATGGGTATCAGCAGCAGAGGGTGTAAAATTCTCAGATACAATGAACAGCTTTGTAGAGAAGATTTATTCTCTTGGTGAAAATGTAAGATTGGGGGATTTAAGATGCAAGAATTAATTAACCGTGCAAAAGAACTTCTGGCTGACGGAACTGTAGCACGCGTGCTTGGCTGGAAAGCCGGAGACTTGCCTTACAATCCAGAGCCGGCTTATTTTGAAGATGCAGAATCCTTAAAGGACTTTGTCTATAATGGATTTTGCGGAGCAAACTTAAGCAAATATATGATTGAAGCTTCCAAATTGGAAGGAAAAACAATGGTTTGTTTAAAACCATGTGATACATACAGCTTTAACCAGTTGATCAAAGAGCATCGCGTAGACAGAGAGAAAGCTTATATCGTAGGCGTTGGATGTAAAGGAAAACTGGATATCGAAAAAATCAAAAAACTGGGAATCAAAGGTATTGAGAGCATCGAAGGCGCCGAAATCACCGACGAAGCAGAAACCTTGAAAATCCAGACCATTTATGGTGAAAAATCCTGTGCATATGCAGATGTGATGTTGGAAAGATGTCACGTATGCAAGGGAAAAGAACATATGGTATATGATGAATTAATTGGTGAATCCAAAGATACAAAGGATGCAGAGCGTTTTGACGAAGTGGCAAGAATCGAGGCTATGAGTCCGGAAGAAAAATTTGCCTTTTTCCAGAAAGAACTTAGCAAATGTATCCGTTGTAATGCGTGCAGAAATGCATGTCCTGCATGCAGCTGCCGTAAATGTGTATTTGACAGCACGAAATTTGACAGCGCGCAGAAAGCAAATGTGGACTCTTTTGAGGAGAAAATGTTCCATATTATCCGTGCGTTCCATGTGGCAGGAAGATGTACAGACTGTGGTGAATGCAGCCGCGTATGTCCGCAGGGAATCCCGCTTCATTTATTCAACCGTAAATTTATCAAAGATATTGATGCATTATATGGTGAATATCAGGCTGGTGAAGATACTGAGTCAAAAGCACCGCTTACAAACTTTACGTTTGATGATGCGGAACCAAGTATTGTAGGAAAGAGGGGATAATGTATGTTTAAGATAGCAAAAGAAAATCTTTCCGCATTATTCCAGTTAATCGCGGATAGTCAGGAACTATATCTGCCGGTAAAAAAAGCCGGACAGACGAATTTCGCAGTATGGAGCGAAGATGCAGACGTTGATCTGGATACATTAAAGACAGTAAAATCAGCAAAAGACGCATTCTTTCCGCAGAGTGAAAATCTTTACGATGTAAAGAAAGAAGGAAAGAAAATGCATATTGAGCCTGGATGCCTGAAAGAACAGAACTTTGTTGTGTTTGGCATGAAGGCTTGTGATGTAAAAGGTGTGGAAGTACTTGACAGAGTATTCTTAGTTGATCCGGTAGATTCTTTCTATGCAGCAAGAAGAGAGCATGGAACAATCGTAGCAATGGCTTGCCATGAACCGGAGGAAACATGTTTTTGTAAAGTATTTGGCGTAGACGCAGCAGCACCTGCATCAGACGTTGCCACATGGATGGTCGGTGAAGATCTGTACTGGAAAGCACTTACCGAAAAGGGAGAAGCTCTTACAGAGGCTGTAAAATCTCTTCTGACAGAAGCTGACGAGGCGCCGGTAGAGGCAGAAAAAGAAGCCATTCATGCGATCGTGGAGAAGCTTCCATATATGAATCTTTCTTTAGAAGGATGGAATGGAGATGCTCTTACAGAAAAATTCAACTCTCCTGTATGGGAAGAATTATATAAACCTTGCCTGGCATGCGGAACATGTACATTTGTATGTCCGACTTGTCAGTGCTATGATATCAAAGATTATGACACAGGAAACAGCGTATCACGTTACAGATGCTGGGATTCCTGTATGTACTCGGATTTTACGATGATGGCTCACGGTAATAACCGTACAAGTCAGATGCAGAGATTCCGTCAGAGATTTATGCACAAGCTTGTATATTATCCGGCAAATAATGATGGAATGTATTCTTGCGTAGGCTGCGGACGTTGTGTGGAAAAATGTCCGTCATCACTAAATATTGTAAAGGTAATAAAAGCATTTCAGAATCAGGGAGGTGAAAACTAATGGGTGAATGTACATGTCATAAAAATTATACATTAGATACTCTGATTCCTCAGGTAGGCGTGATTACAGATATCCGTCAGGAGACGCCGGATGTTAAGACATTCCGTGTAAATGCTCCGGAAGGCGGAAAACTGTTCGAACATATGCCGGGACAGTGTGCAATGGTCTGTGTACCAGGTGTAAGCGAAGGTATGTTTTCCATTACTTCTTCTCCGACAAATAAAGAATATCAGGAATTCAGTATCAAAAAATGCGGAATGCTCACAGAGCATCTCCACAGCCTTGAAGTGGGTGACGAGATTACAGTTCGTGGTCCTTATGGAAATTTCTTCCCGGTAGAGACAGAACTGAAAGGAAAAAATCTTTTGTTCATTGCAGGTGGTATCGGTCTTGCACCGCTTCGTTCTGTTATCAATTATGTTATAGATAACAGAGAGAACTACGGAACAGTAGATATCGTATACGGTTCCCGTTCCGCAGATGATCTTGTTCAGTTGAAAGAAATCCAGGAAGTATGGATGAAGACAGAGGGCATTAACGTGCATCTGACGATTGACAGAGAACAGGAAGGCTGGGACGGTCATGTAGGATTTGTTCCGACTTTTGTAAAAGAATTAGGTTTTGATACAGATAAGACAGCGCTTGTGTGCGGACCTCCGATTATGATCAAGTTCGTACTTGCAGGACTGACAGAACTTGGGTTTACGTCTGAGCAGGTTTACACAACATTGGAGCTTCGTATGAAATGCGGAGTTGGTAAATGCGGAAGATGTAACATCGGATCCAAATATGTATGTAAAGACGGACCGGTGTTCCGTTTTGATGAAATCGACGAATTACCTAACGAGTACTAGAGAAAGGATTGGTATACCAATATGGAAAATATGGTAAATGTATATTTTTTCGGTAAAAAATACAGCGTACCTGCAGAACTTACGATCATGACTGCTATGGAATATGCTGGATATACGCTGGCAAGAGGATGCGGCTGCCGTCACGGTTTCTGCGGAGCATGTGCGACAATTTACCGAATCAAAGGACAAAATGAATTGAAGACATGTCTTGCCTGCCAGACACAGGTAGAAGAAGGAATGTATGTAGCAAGTATTCCATTCTTCCCTACAGACAAGAGAACATATAATATTGAAGAAATCAGACCGACACAGCAGATCATGATGGAACTTTATCCGGAAATCTACAGCTGTATCGGATGTAATGCATGTACAAATGCATGTACACAGGATTTGGATGTTATGCAGTACATCGCATACGCACAGAGAGGCGAGTTTGAGAAATGTGCGGAAGCATCTTTTGACTGTGTAAGCTGCGGATGCTGCTCCGTAAGATGCCCGGCTGGTATTTCTCATCCGCATGTAGGACTTCTTGCAAGACGTTTGACAGGAAAATACATTGCGCCAAAGGCAGAACATCTTGAAAATCGTGTAGAAGAAATCAATCATGGAGAATATGATTCTTTGATTGAGCAGATCATGCAGAAACCGATCACAGAGATGAAAGAACTTTATAACACAAGAGAAATTGAGAAATAAGGAGGGCAAAGGCATGTATACACCATATCCAGAAAATATGATGGAATCTATCAAAAAGGTAGAGGCTACAAGAGCAGAGCGTATGTCACAAGAGCCAAGACGTCTGACTGCTGATGAAAAAGATGCGCTCCTGAAAGAATTCCATCCAGACTATAATCCAGATGCTTTTGAAGAGATTAAAGTAGGTCCTAACAAAGGACAGAAGGCTCCGCTTGAATTAGCAAAACTGATTCATTCAACAAGCCGTATCGTAGATGAAAATGTTGATATTACAAAAGTTGATTATGATGTAGACGTACTTGTAATTGGCGGCGGCGGTGCAGGTTCTTCCTGTGCGATCGAAGCACATAACGCAGGTGCGAACGTTATGATCGTAACAAAACTTCGTATCGGTGATGCGAATACCATGATGGCTGAAGGTGGTATTCAGGCTGCTGATAAAGAAAATGACTCTCCGGTACAGCATTACTTAGACTGCTTCGGCGGCGGACATTTTGCTGCAAAACCGGAATTGGTAAAACGTCTCGTAATGGAAGCTCCGGATGCGATCAAATGGCTGAATGAGCTTGGCGTTGAATTTGATAAAGAAGAAGACGGAAGAATGGTTACGACACACGGCGGCGGTACTTCCAGAAAGAGAATGCATGCTGCAAAGGATTATTCCGGTTCCGAAATCATGCGTACAGTAAGAGACGAAGTATTAAACCTTGGTATTCCGGTAGTAGAATTCACATCCGCAGTAGAGCTTATCAAAGATGAAAAAGGACAGGTAGCAGGTGCGATCCTTCTTAATATGGAAACTGGTGATTACTCTGTTGCAAGAGCAAAAACAGTTGTAATCGCAACAGGTGGTGCAGGAAGAATGCACTATCAGGGATTCCCTACATCCAATCACTATGGAGCAACAGCAGACGGACTGATCTTAGGATACAGAGCAGGAGCGCCGCTTCTTTATCAGGATTCTATTCAGTATCATCCGACAGGTGTAGCTCATCCGGTACAGATCCAGGGTGCGTTGGTTACAGAGAAAGTTCGTTCTGTTGGCGCGCAGCTTGTTAATGCGAACGGTGAAGCTTATATCCATCCGCTTGAGACAAGGGATGTCAACGCTTCCGGTGTTATCCGCGAATGTTCTGAAGGACGCGGCGTAGAGGCACCGAGCGGACAGCTGGGCGTATGGCTGGATACTCCGATGATCGAACTTATCGGCGGAGAAGGAACGATTGAAAAGAGAATTCCGGCAATGTTCCGTATGTACATGAACTACGGAATCGACATGAGAAAAGTTCCGATTCTGATCTACCCGACACTGCATTATCAGAATGGTGGTCTTGAGATCAACGGTGATGGTTTCACAGAAGCAATTCCAAACCTTTTAGTTGCAGGAGAAGCAGCAGGTGGAATTCATGGAAGAAACCGTCTTATGGGTAACTCTCTTCTTGATGTTATCGTATTTGGACGTAATGCAGGTAAGAAAGCAGCAGCAAAAGCGAAAGAAGTAGAGCTTGGCGCAATGAATATTGATCATGTAGCAGCTTATGCAGAAGAATTAGATGCAGCAAATGTAGCTACAGGTGATGTATCACCATTGTTACTTCCAAAATATGCTCGTCATGAGAGATAAAAAAAGGAGATTAAAATTATGCGTGAGATAGAAGTAAGTAAGATTACGGATGTCGTAGAGAAACTTTGTATCGCAGCAAATAATCATCTTCCGGAAGACGTGAAATGCGCAATCAAAACTTGCCGTGCTTGTGAAGACGGTGAGATCGCAAAAGGAGTTCTTGATAATATTATCGAGAACTTCGAGATTGCGGACAACGAATGTGTTCCGATTTGCCAGGATACAGGTATGGCTTGTGTGTTCCTTGAGATTGGTCAGGACGTACATCTGACAGGCGGAGACCTTGCAGAGGCTGTAAATGAAGGCGTGCGCCGCGGCTATGACAAAGGATATCTTAGAAAATCTGTAGTAAAGGATCCGGTACGCCGTGGCAACACAGGTGATAATACACCGGCTATGCTTTACACAGAGATCGTTCCGGGAGAGGAAATTAAAGTAACGGTAGGACCAAAAGGATTCGGCAGTGAGAACATGAGCCAGATTCGTATGTTCAAACCTTCTCATGGTCTTCAGGGAATCAAAGATTTTATCCTCGAAGTAGTGGAGACAGCAGGACCAAACCCATGTCCCCCGATGGTTGTCGGCGTAGGTATCGGCGGAACATTTGATAAAGCAGCGCTTCTTGCAAAGAAAGCTTTGATGCGTCCGATCGACACAGAGAATCCGGATCCGTTCTATGCAGATTTGGAAAAAGAAATGCTTGAGAAAGTAAATCAGCTTGGAATCGGACCACAGGGATTTGGTGGAAAGACTACAGCAATTGGCTTAAACATTGAAACATTGCCAACTCATATTGCAGGTATGCCATGTGCAGTAAATATCAACTGCCATGTAACACGCCACAAAACGGAGGTGATTTAGATGGCAGCAAGAAAAATTACGTTACCGCTTACAGAAGAGCTTGCAAAGACATTGCATGCCGGTGACAGCGTATTAGTGACAGGAACAATCTATACATCCCGTGATGCAGGACATAAACGTATGTGTGAAGCACTTGCAAGGGGCGAAGAAATTCCGTTTGATCCAAAGGATGCAACCATCTATTACGTAGGACCAACTCCTGCAAAACCAGGACAGGTAATCGGTTCCGCAGGACCAACGACAAGCGGACGTATGGATGCATATGCACCGACGATGATGTCTGTCGGAGCACGTGGTATGATTGGAAAGGGAGCGCGTCTTCCGGAAGTAGTCGAAGCAATGAAAGAGTATTCAGGCGTTTACTTTGGAGCTATCGGCGGAGCAGGAGCCCTGCTTGCAAAATGTATTAAAAAAGCAGAACTGATTGCTTATGAGGACCTTGGAGCGGAAGCACTTAGAAAGCTGTATGTAGAGGATATGCCGTTGGTTGTCATTATTGACAGCGAGGGAAATAACCTCTATGAGAGCGGACGTGCAGCTTATTTAGAAGAACATAAGTAGAAGGGAGCTTAAGACATGGAGTTATTTGGGGGAATATTGGCAGTTAAATCTGTAGTATTTCTTACATTTTCAGTTTTTGCCATTGCAGCTATCGGTTATGCACTTGGTAAAATCACGATCAAAGGAATCAACTTAGGAACTGCCGGAGTATTTATCGTTGCTCTGGTTTATGGATGCTTATTATACAGTAACCTTGCAGGAAATCTGACGGTAGGAGATACGTCATTCTCCGTAGAAGCGCTGAAGATTGTTGAAAATATGGGACTTATTTTCTTCGTAACATCGGTTGGATTTATTGCAGGACCAAATTTTTTCGGCAACTTAAAGCGTAATTTCAAATCTTATGTGTTATTAGGCGCTGTGATCATTGCGGCAGCAGCAATTACATGTGTAGCATGTATATTGGTCGGTGCGAATTTTACTGATTTGAAACACGAAGAATTCAGAGCAATTTTAGTAGGTATCCTTTCAGGAGCGCTTACCAGTACACCTGCCTTTTCCGCATCAAAAGCAGCGGTCGGTGCAGATTTAGAAGCTCTTGTATCTGTAGGATATGGTATTTCATATCTGTTTGGTGTTGTTGGAGTAGTTTTGTTTGTACAGATCATTCCAAAAGTCATGAAAGCAAATATGAATGATGAAGTAGCTAAGATTTCTGCAAAGCAGGGAGAAGGAAGCAAAAAGAAAAAAGTCATTCTGACAGAATTAGATGAATTCGGATTCGCGGCATTCTCTCTTGCAGCAATTGTTGGTATTTTAGTAGGAAGCATCAGTTATAAAAACTTTTCACTGACTACAACAGGCGGATGCCTTTTGACGGCGCTTGTGTTTGGGCATTATGGACGTATTGGAAAAATGTCTATTATGCCGAAGAATTCTACCTTGAAGATGCTTAGAGAGCTCGGACTTATGTTGTTCTTGATCGGAGCAGGAGTTTCCGGCGGAGCACAGTTCATTAAGTATTTTGAACCGGTTTATTTCCTGTACGGAGCAATCATGACAATTCTTCCAATGATTATTGGATTTATTATTGCCAAGAATGTATTGAAGCTTCCATTGCTTAATAACCTTGGTTCTTTGACAGGCGGTATGACGAGTACACCTGCACTTGGAACATTGATCAATATGGCTGGTACAGAGGATATCGCATCTGCATATGCAGCTACTTATCCAATCGCGCTTATTGCAGTTGTATTGGCGTCTCAGTTGATTATATTATTCTGTTAAAAATAAGAGGTATCGTTCAGAGTATGAGCGATACCTCTTTATTCATATAAGTAGGAAACTTTGCTTATTCTAATTTCTAATGTTTTGCATATACCATATCCCGGTTTAATTCCGGAGAGGAATTTCCGTCATTTGGAACCTGTTCTTTTTCACGGTTACTAAGCTGACCGACTTCCATTGCATCTGCAAAATTAATCGGATGATTTCTCATGTGTACTTTCATAAGCTCAAACAGTCTCAAGGTAGGACGTTTGGATTCTAAAGCACCTGTTGTGTCGATATACTTGCATCCAGTCTGTGCGGCCAGTTTTTCCAGGCGTTGATTTAGTTTCAATGCAAGCGGACTGTTTGACATCACAGATACTACGTAAATAGAAGCTTCTGTTTTTGTATGGATCATATATAAGAGCCATTCGTATTTGGAAATAAAGTTTTCAACATCCATATTTTCGTCTAAGATATCTACTTCACCGATGTTGACAAAAATTTTGCGTGGATTTAAATCATAAAGGCATACTTTTAAATAATTCTCGATATGTTCAATGCGGATATCTTTAACACTGCGGTTATAAAGCGGTTCGGTAATTCGAAAAGCCTGCGTCAATTCGCCAAGCGGCAGGGAAGCAAACGAGTTGGAACCAAAAAGTACAACGCCGCCAGCCTCTGTAATGCTGTTAAGTTCGCGATAAGTTGCCATTTCATCATCTCCTTGATTATTTACTGAATGGGAAGCTGCAGAAGAATATGCAGGTTCTTTTGGTGCATGAAAAGTGGTTTTCTGACCGGATAATTCTTTGCACAATTCTTTTTTTGATGCACGATTTTCTTTGTCGTAGCGACGGTTGATAAAGTATACGATAACATTTGCCGATACAACGACAAGATTCAAAAGGTATACAACCAATACATAATTAAATTTGTGGTTATAGATTTTTGCAGAGATTCCAGCGATGTATCCGAAGATGATCAAGAGGATAAACTGGAGACTCATGTTTTTGGCTGATTTCGCTTTGATGTTCTTGGTAAGATTCATTGGCCAGGATAATCCGAAGCAGATCAGCATGGTAGACTCTAAAAGTTCAGCCATTTTTTCTCATTCCTTTCTTTGGGTTTATATTATGATATTTACAGAAAGAAGATTTGTTCTTTCTTGACATAGTCTAGCATTGACCTTTAATTATGTCTAATATATAATAATTATGAAAGTCATAATGTTTGTGTTATGAATATGAACGAATATAAGAAAGAGAGTGATAATGTGGAACTGGCACAGATTCGATATTTTTTAGAAGTGGCAAGAACGAAACATATGACAAACAGTGCAAAACATCTTCATATTACGCAGCCGGCGCTTACGCAGGCAATACATCGTCTGGAAAACGATCTTGGAGTACCGTTGTTTGTACCGAAGGGGCGTAATATCATGTTGACGGAGTATGGGAAATATTTGCAGAAGAAACTGGAACCGTTAATATTGCAGTTAGATGAGATTCCAGAACAGCTTAACATGATGATGAAACTGGAAAGTGAAACGATTCACATGAATGTGCTTGCGGCTTCGGGACTTGTCATGGAAGCGATTATTGCATATAAAAAGAAATATGAGGGCATTCATTTTCAATTACAGCAAAATGTGGAGAGTGAACTTTATGATATTGCGATCAGGACAAAATTGTTTTACCAAGGGATGAATGTAAAGAATAGTTTTGCGTGTGCAGAGAAGATATATCTGGCTGTACCAAAGAATGAAAAATATGAAGATAGAAGTTCTATCTGTTTGGCAGAGGTAGCAGAAGAGGGGTTTGTGAGTCTTTTGGGTTCAAGAGAATTTCGTTATATCTGTGATAGGTTTTGCCAGCATGCAGGATTTACGCCAAAGATTATTTTTGAAAGTGATAATCCTTCGGCGGTAAAGAATATGATTGCGGCCAATATGGGAATTGGCTTCTGGCCGGAATTTACATGGGGAGACATAGAGAATGAAGAGATACGGCTGCTAGAGATTGAGGAGCCGGTTTGCCAGAGAGATATTATTATAAACTACAATAAAAATAAAACAGATAACCAAAACGTGATTGCATTTTATACATTTTTAACGGAGTTTTTTGAAAAGCGAAAAAAGTGCAGCGGAGAATAAGAGATAATTGATTTTGGATAAATCGTATAGTATACTGGAAATAGTAACTTGAAAATGAGAAAATATGACGAAAAGGAGCAAGGGATTTATGGAAAAGAAAAAGAAGGCAAAAAGGCTATTGAGCTTTTTTCTTGCAGCTGCTATGGTTTTGTCTATGTGTTTAGGTGTTTCGGCGGCGCCGAAAGCAGAAAACGACACAAAAGCAGAAACAAAGTATAAGCTATATCCGATTCCGAGATCAGTTGTGTATGATGGCGGGATATTTGAGATGACGGATACGGTGAATATTGTGTATGAAGAGGCGATTGATGAGTATACACAGGCATTTTTAGAAGAAGTGCTCAGTGAATATGGGGTCAATTATGAAAAAAGTACGCAAGCTGCTGATGATAAGACAAACATTTTGCTTGGAGTAAAAGGTTCCGAGGGAGTGGCAGACAGCTATATTTCTGAACAGGTATCGATTGAAGATACGGATTTGTTTGAGCAGATCGATCCATACGTATTGAGTGCAAAAGATGATATCATCGCGATCGTCGGAGATGATACAGACAGTACCTTTTATGGGATTGCGACATTGCAGATGATGCTTACTTCTTTCGATGATGATACTTTATTAAATGTTCAGATTGAAGATTATGCAGGTATCGAATACCGTGGCTTTATCGAAGGTTTTTACGGTGGATGGGATTATCCGGCAAGAGAAAATCTGATGCGGTTTGCAAGAGATATCAAGATGAATAATTACGTATATGCATCCAAGACAGACCCATATCATACGAGTGCATGGAATCAGTTATATCCTCAGTCTGATATCGAAAAAATTGCGGAGTTGGTAGAAGTTGGAAAACAGACGAAGTGCTATTATGCATGGTCTGTACATATTTCAGGATTTTTCAGCGGACTTAATACAAGCGATGAGACAGCTTATGAAGCGCGTTATGCACAGCTGATTGCAAAATTCCAGCAGCTTTATGATGCAGGCGTACGTAAGTTTGATATTTTGAATGATGATTTTGGTGCAGGAACGAATGCAGATGTTGTAAAACTTCTTAACAGGTTGACAAAAGAATTTTTAGAGCCAAATGGATGCGAACCGCTTACCTACTGTATGCAAGGATATAATGTTGCATGGTCAGGAAACGGAGCGGAGTTAAATGATCTTCGTGCGTTGGATGATTCTATCATTCTTTATTGGACAGGCGCTGATGTAAACTCACCGATCACGCAGGAATCCATTGATTATGTGGCAGACAGAACAGGGAAAAAAGTATGTTTCTGGCTGAACTATCCGGTAAATGAACATGCAAAAGCAGGTGTTTACCTTGGAGATATTACGCATTATGCAAGAGATGGTGTGACAGGACTTACAGGAGCAGTGTCCAATCCATCTCGTTTTGCGGAAAGTAATAAAGTGGGATTATTCCAGCTGGCTTCTTTATTCTGGAACAATACAGATTACAGTGAGCACGCGCAGATGATCTGGGAAGATTCTTTCAGATACATTCAGCCGGAAGTAAAGGATGCATATTTTATCCTTGCAAGCAATATTGCGAACTGTCCTCGTTCCAGCCGTGTTGGACAAGGATTCCCGGAATCTGAATATATCAGAGAAGAATTGGAAAATGTTCTTGCAAAGGTAAATGCAGGACAATCTATTGAAAAAGACGAAGAAGCTGCAACATTGCTGGCGGCTTTTGACGAGATGTTATCGGCAATTGAAGAATTCAAGGTGGGATGTGAAAGTGAAAGATTGGTGGATGAACTCACTCCTTGGATGGATTCTTTGAAAGATGTGGCTTCAGGTGGAAAAGCAATCATCCAATCTGTAATTGCATGTCAGAAAGAAGATGTGAACACAGCATGGGAACAGTTTGGGATTGCAAGTAAGTCCTTAAAGACATGGAATAGTTATGCAAATGCGTATGATGCTCAGAATAATCCAATCTATTCAGAAGCAGGAAGCAAGAGATTACAGCCATTTCTTGCAAAGATGGTTGCATATGTAAAAAATAATCTGACACCGTTGTTTGACTCCTCGAATACGGAAGTAAATCCTTCTTTTTATGCAGTACTTGCAGGTACGCCAAGAATTGATGATGATAATTCTGCAAAGATTTTTGATGACAATCCGAATACTGCCGGACAATGGAATCAGGTTCAGAAATTAAATGATTACTATGGAGTAGATCTTGGACGTGTAGTTCCGATTAAGGATATCTATATTTTACAGGGAAACAGCGATACGGATCATGATATTTTCCATAAAGCAGTATTGGAGTATTCCGAAGACGGAGAAAACTTTATCCAGATTGGAGAACGCTTTGAGGATGCTGTTGAAATTTCATTTGACGGACTGGAAGATATTAAGGCACGGTATATTCGCCTGAGATTAGTTGAAGTCGGAACCGATTCTAAACCGGATTATTGGACACATGTACGTGAATTCGTTGTAAACCGGAAAGTAGCGGAAGCGGAACGCGTTTATACAAATGTGGAGGCATTGAAAGAGATTCCGCTTACCGTGAGCGGCAAAGAATTCAGTGTAAGAAACCTAAAGAATTTAAGCCTGGAAACTGGCGAGTATGTCGGCATTAAGATGACACAGCTGGCATCCGTAACTGATATTACGACAGTGGGAACGGGACTTGACAAACTTAGTGTTCAGTATTCAATGAATGGAATTGAGTGGGAGGACGCGAAAGAGTTTGCAGCGCCGCAGACAGCAAGGTATTTAAGACTGATAAATAATACGCAAAGCACTGCGACATGTACATTGAAAAAACTTGGAATGTCAATCGGGAATCTCAAGATAAGTCCGGTTATGAGCGAGACAAGTTTTACGAATGCATTAAGAGAAGGTGCATGGGAGAATATGTTTGACGGTGATGAATCAACTTATGCATGGACGAATCAGGGTCAGAATGAAGGAGATTATATTATTGCCGATCTTGGAGTGACAGCGGCTCTTTATGATGTGACAGTGGTGACATGGGATGGAAAAGCGAGATTGTATGATGCACAACTACAGGTTTCGGCAGACAAAGAGAACTGGACAACGATTGCCGAGGTAGAGGATGATAATTCTGTATTTGAAGTTCCGTACCGTTATGTAAGAGGCGATGCCCAAGGCATGGATGCAAGATACATAAGAATTCTTGTTACAGATGATGTGGTAGGAAAATATGATAATCCATTCCTTCGTATTCATGAGATAGAAATTAACAAAACAGTAGAAGAAGACAACCAAACAGCCGCAGTGATCGGAAGTGTAGAGGGTGAACTGGAAAAATGTGCAGATAAAGATATTTCCACATTATTCACAGTAAACGATGAAACGAAAGACGGAGACTATCTGGAATACAGATTGACAGAGAACACCAAATTAAAAGCATTCTCTGTTTTACAGGATTCGCGGGCAATCTCAGATGCAGTTGTAAAGGTAAGAACTGTAAATGGTTATGAGGAAGTTGGTATATTAGACCAGAGTGCGAAGACGTTTGAAGTATCTGATGAAAAGAATATTCTTGCGATCCGTCTGGAATGGAGTAAGGGAAAGACGCCATCCATCTATGAGATATTTACAGATGCGGCGGGAAAAGATACAGATGATATCGGCGTGTATGTAGAGCATCTTATCGGCGATGAAGGAGATATAGAAGAACCAACGAATCTTGCGCTTCATAAACCGGTAACCGTATCCGGAACAAGCGATGGTGCAAAAGAGAATGTAACGGATGGCACAGATGCAAAATGGGATAGCGATTTCATAAAAGGTGCCGGGGCGGCAGAAAATGCATGGGTATATGTAGACCTTGGTGCAGATAAAGTCAGCACGATTTCTAAGATTAATATGAAATACTTTAATAAAGTATATCCGACAAAATATCAGATTCAGGTATCGGATGATGCTGCAAGCTGGACAACGGTTGAGTCAATCCAAAAAGAGCATAATGGACCGGTACACCCGGTAGACACTGTAACATTTGAGTCACCGGTAACGGGAAGGTATGTGAGACTGTTTTTTGAAGAGCTTAATAATGTGGCGGCAGGAAATGGCGTTGGTCTGGTAGAATTAGAAGTTATCGGAACACAAAAAGCGATTGAGTCATCTGATAAAACAGCATTGGAAGAGGCGTTAGCTCAAGCAGCGGAGATAGACACGGCAATCTATACGAATGCAAGTGTAGCAGTCTATGAAGCTAAAAAAGCGGAAGCACTTGACGTATATGAGGATGAAGAAGCAAATCAGGAAGAAATCGATGCAAAGGCAGCAGAACTTCTTTCAGCAATGGAAGCACTTGTTGTGAAAGTGACAAAAGAGAATGAAAATCTTTCTCTTCACAGGCCGATAGAAGTATCCGGCACAAGCAATGGAAGACCGGAATATTGTGTAGATGGTGACGCAAGTACCAAATGGGACAGCGATCTTATCAAAGGACCGAACAAAGAATCTGATGAAGCATGGCTGACGGTAGATTTGGGAGCAGGAACAGCATTAGTTGAAAAAATTACCGTGAAATATTTTAACCTTGTATTTCCGACAGACTATGACATCCTTGTATCAGCAGATAAAGAAAATTGGACCGTTGTAGACACAAGAGGATATGAACACGGCGCAGCTGCACATCCTACAGATGTGATTGAGTTTGATTCTCCGATTGCTGCAAAATATGTAAAATTCCTTTTCCGTGAGATGAATAGCTCGGCAGCAGGTCATGGTATCGGTATCAATGAAGTGACGGTAGAAGGAAAGAGAATCAATGAAGAAGCGGTAGTATCTGGTGTGGAAGCTTTAGATGCGGTTTCTGTAGAAAAAGGAATCACAAAAGAAGAAGCTGCATCAAAGCTCCCGGCGAATGTGAAAGCAGAGCTTGCAGTAAAAGCAGCGGTAAACAGCGGCAATGAGTATCTGGAAGATACGATTACAGCAACGATGCCGGTGACATGGGATGTTTCTGAATTTGACGGAAGCAAAGACAGCACATGGCAGATTAGCGGTGCAGTAAGCAATATGGGAAGTATTGCAGCGGCTGATGTAAATGCATTAGTAGAAGTGATTGTAGGAACCGGTAAGCCGGAGAAACCAGGAGAAATAGATACGTCAGACTTGCAAGCACTCGTTGACTATGCAGGAAAGCAGATGGCAAAAGACGAGTATATGAGTGTAATTCCGGCAGTAAGGAATGCATTGGAAGCAAAATACCAAGAAGCAAAAGACATCGTAGATGGTATTAAGAGCGTAAGTCAGGATGAAGTCAATCAGGTATATAAAGAACTGCTTGCACTGGTACATATGCTTGATTTCATCGGCGGAGACAATAAGCCGCTGCAAATTCTTGTAAAAGAGGTGGAAGATATCTACCTTCCAAACATTGACAATTATACGGAAGAAACCGCAGCAGCACTTCAGAATGCATATAATGAGGCATTGAAAGTATTGGAAGACGGCGAAAATGCATTGGCAGGAGATATTGAGGCTGCAAGAACAGCACTTCAGAAAGCAAAAGATGAACTGGTTGAAAAAGAAGTGATCACAGACAAGAGCAGACTGGAGCAGCTCGTAGCACAGGCAGAAGGCATCCTTGCAGGGGATACAGGTAAGTATACCGAAGAAAGTGTTGCCACACTTACAAGTACGTTGGCGGTAGGACAGGCAGTGCTTGAGAATAAAGACGCAAGTCAGGGTCTGATTGATGCAGCAGCGGATACGCTGGAAGCAGCCATCAATGGATTGAGCGAAAAAGCACCTGAGAAACAGCCGGCAGACAAGAGTGCGTTGATCGCATTGTATGAAGAAGTGAAGGATACCGACGTTACGAATTATACGGATGGAAGCGTGAATCTGTTCCAAGCAGCGCTTAATGCAGCGGCAGAAGTCATTGCGAATGATACGTTGACTGAAGAAGATCAGGATGTGGTAGACAGAGTAAAAGATACTTTGCAGGCAGCATTTGACGGACTGACATTGAAAGAGACACCGGGCGTAGAAAAAGACGCGCTTAAGAAACTGATTGATAAATCCGTTCAGTATGTAAATAACGAAGCAATCTACACAGAGGAAAGCTTTGCGATCTTTAAAGCAGCATATGATGCAGCGCTTATGGTATACAATGATGAAGCAGCAACCCAGGAAGAAGTGGATGCAGCAAGAGCAACATTGGAAGCAGCAAGACGTACGCTTCGTGAGATTCCGAATAAGGATAAACTGGAAGAACTCATAGGAAAGATCAAAGAAGTAGACTTAAGCCTCTATACAGCCAAGACTGCAAAAGCAGTGAAGGCAGCGTATGCGAAAGCCATGGCAGTGTTCGAAGATGAGAATGCGACACAGGTTGAGATTGATGAAGCAGTGAAAGCGTTAGAGAAAGTAACAAAAGAGATGAAAGCGGGTAAGAAGGCAGCAGCAGGCACTCAGAATTCAGATGATAATAAGAAAGTTGCTTCCGACAATTCCGGAAAGACAAGTACGACAAACAGCAAGAATCAGTCAGGTTCTGTGAAGACAGGCGATGATTCGGCAGTAATCATGATACTTATGCTTTTTGGAATGAGCGCAGCAGCTATTGCAATGGCAAAAAAGAAAAAAGCTATTTAATCCGTAAGGATGAGAAGACAGTCAGGTAGAAAACCTGGCTGTTTTCTGATATAGGAAAGTACGAACTTTCCTATATCAGAACAGAAACCCCATATCTATTTGTATAAAGCTTATCGCTCCTTTTATTACAAATAGATATGAGGGTTTTTATCACTGCATAAATCCTGCCAGAACAACACTTGCCACAAGACCCGCTGCTGTGGCAAACAGTGCGCCTGGCAATGTAAATCTTGTCTTGGTTACCTTTGCTGTCATAAAATACACGCTCATGGTATAAAAAATAGTCTCCGTACAAGACATCGAAATAGATGCGATCAAACCTATGTAAGAATCCGTTCCGAATTCTTTGAATAAATCCAGTAAAAGCCCTGTTGCCGCGGAAGAAGAAAACATTTTTACAACCGTAAGCGGTACCAGCTCTCCCGGAAACCCTATGAGCCCCGTCACTTTTCCAATGCCTGATGATAAAAATTCCAGAAAGCCCGAAGCCCGAAGGATCCCCACCGCCACCATCAAACCTATCAATGTAGGCATAATCTTGATGACGGTAAGAAAACCGCTTCTCGCACCTTTAATAAACCGATCGTATACCGGAACCTTTTGCAAAAGTCCATACAACACGATTCCAAAAATCACGAACGGAACGATAAAGTCACTTAAAAACAGGAAAAAATGCATAACATCATCCTTTTATTTAAACATCGATACATTTTATGTATACCCGATTATTTTTATGAGCCCTGTTTTCCTTCTGCCATCTTGCAGAACACAATTCCCGCCAACGTACTGACCATAGTCGCCAATATTCCAGCCCCTACGATACCTGCCGGATTCACGCTTCCATACTGGCTCCTGAATGCAATCACATTCACTGGGATCAGCTGCAAAGATGAAATGTTCAGCACTAAAAATGTGCACATCTCATTACTGGCAATCCCTCTCTTTCTTACAATCCCCGCTAATCTCCCTCTTCTTCTGTCCTCTTCGATCTTTTCCAGTTCTTCCATCGCCTTTAACCCGGCAGGCGTAGCTGCCCAGCCAAGCCCAAGAATATTGGCAATGGTATTGGTTGTGATATATTTTTCCGCCGGATGATCCTTTGGCACCCCCGGAAACATCCACTTAATAAACGGCCGCATCCATCTGCTTGCCGCCTGGATAATCCCCGCACATTCCGCGATCTCCATAAGTCCCACCCATAACGACATCACTCCAACCATCGTAATACACAGCGTAACCGCCTCTTTTGCAGAATCCAGTGCCGCGTTGGTAATCTCCGGCATCTTTCCGGTAAATGCCCCAAACATCACACCGACAATAATCATTCCTGCCCATAATTTATTCAGCATCCTTATTCTCCTGCTTACATTTTATAGATCTATCGAAATATTTTGTTTTTTGATTTTATGCTTTTTCGCATATCCAGTCAACATCAATGTCAACGCACCGTCTCCTGTTACGTTACATGCGGTACCAAAACTATCCTGGATCGCAAAGATTGCAAGCATCAGACCTGTTCCGTCATCACCAAATCCAATCACACTTATAATAAGACCTAAGGAAGCCATAACTGTTCCTCCAGGTACGCCCGGCGCTCCGATTGCGAACACCGCGAGCAACACGCAAAAAAGAATCATCGTTCCCAAACTTGGTAATTCATTATAAAGCACTTTCGATACGATCATCACAAAGAATACTTCTGTCAGTACGGAGCCGCAAAGATGGATATTGGCAAACAGCGGTATTCCAAAGTCTACCATATCATCACGTAGTACTTTTGACTTCTTCGCCCCGCGAAGCGCTACTGCCAGCGTTGCTGCTGAAGACATTGTTCCGACAGCCGTAATGTAAGCCGGCCCATAGTGTTTTAATACTTCCATCGGATTCTCTCCGGAATAGATTCCTGCTGCCCCATAAAGAACCGCAAGCCAGATATAATGCCCAATCATAACAATAACAACGGCAATCAAAAATATCGGTAACTGCTTCGTAATGGTTCCGTCATAAGATAAACACGTAAATGTAAAGCAGATAAATACCGGGAGGATCGGAATGATAATCTTGGATACAAGATCCAATACAATCTTCTGAAACTCATCTAGAATCGTAACGACCGTCTTTGCTTTCGTCCAAACCGCTGCAAGACCGATCATGACAGAAAACGCAAGTGCGCTCATTACAGGCATAATTTGAGGAATCTCCAGTCCGAAAATATCCTTTGGCAGTTCGTTAAGCTCCACACTTGATGCGACAGACAGATTCGGAATAATCGCATATCCGGCACCCATAGAAAGGAGGGCTGCCAGCACAGAAGATACATATGCAATTGCGATTGCAACTCCAAGCATCTTGGATGCATTATTCCCAAGCTTTGTAATAGAGGGCGCAATAAACCCAATTACGATCAATGGTACGATAAAGTTAATAATCTGCCCTAAAATATTTTTGAGTGAAACGATCACACCCATAGCCGACACAGGCAATAACTGCCCCAACACGATACCGATCACAATGCCGATCAAAAGCTTTGCCGGTAAACTTGTTAAAATTTTTTTCATAGTCTCTCTCCTTGAATTCTATTCCCCGATCATATTTTACCGAGCTGTTACACATTATATGCAATTCGTCTGTCCATTGTTTCCTTTTTAAGAACAAATGATGCATCTTTAACCTATTAGATAAAGATTTTCAGAAAAAAAGCATCGGATAACCGACGCCTTTTTCCTGAGTAATATTAAGACTAGTTTGTAATAGCTAGTTCTGTCTCTTTATCAAATACATGAATCTTGTTCGCATCTAAAGCAAATTTCACTGTATCGCCTGTTCTTGCTGTTGTCCTAGGCTCAACTCTTGCTGTCATGCTTGCTCCTGCATAATCAAAGTATAAGAATACTTCTGCACCTAACATCTCGTATACTCGAATCTTTGCTTCAATAACTGTGTTCGGTGAAGCTGCCAGGAATTCTGGCTCGTCATGTACATCTTCCGGACGGATACCAAGTACAACAGTCTTTCCATTGTAACCGCCAGCGATCAACTTCTTCGCTTTTGCTTCAGAAAGTTCGATTTTATGTTTTCCAAGGTTCAATGTAACTTTGTCGCCTTTGATCTCACATACAGCATCAGCAAAGTTCATCTGAGGAGAACCGATGAATCCTGCTACGAACAAGTTACATGGTGTATCATATAATACCTGAGGTGTATCTACCTGCTGAACAATACCGGCACTCATAACTACGATTCTTGTTCCAAGTGTCATAGCCTCTGTCTGGTCATGTGTTACATAGATGATCGTTGTACCTAATCTCTGGTGCAGTTTAGAAATCTCGATACGCATCTGACCACGAAGCTTTGCATCAAGGTTTGATAAAGGCTCATCCATAAGGAATACCTTAGGATTACGAACGATCGCGCGCCCCATAGCAACACGCTGTCTTTGTCCACCGGACAAAGCCTTTGGTTTACGGTCTAACAAAGCTTCCAAGTCAAGGATTCTTGCTGCTTCGCGAACCATTTTGTCAATCTCGTCTTTTGGTAATTTTCTTAATTTAAGACCAAACGCCATGTTATCATATACTGTCATATGCGGATACAAAGCGTAGTTCTGGAATACCATCGCGATATCTCTGTCTTTTGGTTCTACGTCATTTACTATTTTATCACCGATCCTTAATTCACCTGATGTGATATCCTCAAGTCCTGCAACCATACGAAGTGTGGTAGATTTACCACATCCTGAAGGTCCTACGAAGATGATAAATTCTTTATCTGCAATCTCAAGATTAAAATCTTTTACCGCTACATATCCGTTTGGATATGTTTTATTAATATGTTTTAAAGATAAACTTGCCATATTTCATTTCCTCCTAAAAGTTTGTTCATTTTATCTACTGGTATAAGTATAAATATAATCACCGCAAAAAGCCAGAATCGAAGTGCACAAAGTTTTCACCCTTTTCTATACAAGGTGACGAAGCTTTTATCTTTCTTTTGTCAAAAGTGCCTGATACACTTCTCTTTTCCCGATTCCACGGTCTTTTGCCACTAACTTCATTGCCTCTTTTTTCTCATGCCCCTGCCTAAGATAAATATCCATATGCTCCTCCACGGACATTTCCTGCCACGCTTCCTGCGCCTCCTTCTTCATCTCCTGTCGACTTCGTCCTTCTATTATAAGCACGCATTCCCCTTTTGCCTCATTTGCTTCATAGTATTCTGCTGCCGCTTCTAACGTTGTCGCAAATGCAGTTTCATGCTTTTTCGTAAGCTCACGGCATACCGTAACCTTCCTGTCCCCAAGAACTCCCCCAAGCTCTTTTAATGTTTTTAAGAGGCGATGCGGTGCTTCATAGATAATCATCGTACGCGTCTCACTTTTAAGTTCTTCCAGAATTTCCTGACGCTCTTTTTTATCCGACGGCAAAAATGCCTCAAATGCAAACCTTCTCGTAGAAAGTCCAGACAAAGTCAGTGCTGTGATACATGCCGCAGCGCCTGGAAGCGATGTGACCGTAATGCCTGCTTCGTAACACATCTTCACAAGCTCTTCGCCAGGATCAGATATCCCGGGTGTTCCGGCGTCCGTAATCAGCGCAATATTTTGTCCTTCCAAGAGCTTTTCTACCAGTTTCTTTCCTTTTTCTATTTTGTTATATTCATGATAGCTCGTCATCGCCGTCTTGATTTCAAAATGATTCAAAAGCTTGATACTGTTTCTCGTATCTTCTGCTGCAATCAAATCAACCTCTTTTAAGATACGAATCACCCGAAATGTCATATCCTCCAGATTTCCTATCGGCGTTGCACATAAATACAATGTTCCAGACATTTACTCGTCCTCTTTCCTTTTTCCATAATAAAGCTCATGCACTTCTTTTGTATAAGTACCGTCTTCGTTATAAATAATCAATGGTTTCTCCACCGTTATCCTCGAATTTGCACCTCGCACACCCTCGATCAATACCATATTCGGTTCCTTATAAAGCCCGGGATATACAAGCCGCATTCGTTTAGGTTCGATTTTATATGCGCTCATCTTACTTAGAATCTCCGCAAGCCGAAATGGTCGGTGTACCATATAAAATCGCCCTTTAAAACGGAGTATCTTTGCACTTTCCCGCAAAATATCATCCAACGTGCATAACACTTCATGCCTTGCAATGGTCATCGCATCACTGTCATTCCTAAGTCCATGCGCTCCAATCATATACGGCGGGTTCGTCGTAATAACATCAAAAGAACCTGCCGGGAATATCGAAGAAGCTTCCTTGATATCACCTGTCACAATATCAATCTCATTCTCAAGATGATTATGCAGTACACTTCTTCTTGCCATATCGGCGCTTTCTTTTTGTATCTCCAAGCCTGTAAAATGTTCTCCATCTGTTTTTGCCTTCATTAAAACAGGAAGGATTCCTGTCCCCGTACCAAGGTCAAGAACCCTTTCTCCTTTTTTCACTGTAACAAAACTAGATAACAAAGAACTGTCCATGCCAAAACAAAACCTGCCGGGATGCTGAATCAATTCATATCCCTTAATCTGAAGGTCATCCAGCCGTTCTCCCTCTTTTAAATTAGTTGTCATTCAGTTTTGATTCTCCTTCGCCTTTTTCCAAAGCCTTCAGCTCTTTTAATTCTTCTTTTGATAGTCTCATATCATTTTTCTTACGTCTTGGACGGAATTTCAACTCGTCTACTTTATATTCACGAATCTCTTTTTCATCATTCTCCAACGTCACGACAACTTTCACAAGCTGTCTCAATACGCTTAAACTTTGCACCTCTCCCACAAGTCCTTCCGCAGTACGGACCGTGTCGCCTACTGCCGGGAGACGGCTGTTTAACTCTTCGTACGTCTCTTCCTCATTCGTAAGACAGCACATCAGCCTTCCGCATACGCCGGAAATCTTTGTCGGATTCAAAGATAGATTCTGCTCCTTTGCCATCTTAATGGATACCGGCGCAAACTCAGCAAGATACGTATGGCAGCAAAGCGGTCTTCCGCATACGCCAATGCCTCCGCGAATCTTTGTCTCATCGCGGACCCCGATCTGACGAAGCTCAATCCTAGTCCGAAATACCGATGCCAGATCTTTTACCAACTCTCTGAAATCAATTCTTCCATCTGCCGTAAAGTAAAATAATACTTTATTATTATCAAATGTATATTCTGCATCAATCAGCTTCATATCTAATTCGTGTTTCCGAATCTTCTCAAGACAAATCTGAAATGCTTCTTTTTCTTTCTCTCTGTTTCGTTCTTCTGCCTTTTTATCTTCCTCTGTGGCAATACGGATAACCGGCTTTAACGGCTGCGTAACCTGTTCTTCAGGAATCTCCTTTGGTCCTGTTACAACATTGCCGAATTCCACGCCCCTTGCCGTCTCCACAATGACCTGATCTCCCTGTCTGATATGCAGTTTTCCCGGTGCAAAAAAGTATATTTTCCCTGCTGTCCGGAATCTTACACCTATTACCTTTATCATGTTCTAATTCTCCTTTATCGTCAATAGCAAAAGCTCCATCGTTAAATCGAAGTTTACATTCGCTTTCAGCCTTGCTTTTGCCTTTTCAAGCGCATCTAAAATTTCTTCAATGCCTTCATAAGAGCTTCTGTTTGCCCTCTCCTGAATAAAATCCATCTGATCTTTAAAAATCACACCATTGACATCTTTCGTCGCTTTATATAAAAGCACATCACGGTACCAGACCATGATAAGATCCAGACAATCTGAAATATTCAGCTTAAATGTCTCCAGTTTTTTTATTGCCCGAACGATCTCTGCACTGTCCATCTCATTGATATATTTCATAAGCTGGATCATCTCTTCTTTTATCTCATTAAAATGCTCACTGGAAGCAAGGGCAATGGCCTTTCCCATATTGCCCTGTGCAAAGGATGCACAAATTTCCGCCTGATAATCCGGAATCTCCATCTCTTCCATAAGATACTTTTTAATCAGCTTATCTTTAATATTTCTCAGTTTTAAAACGACACATCTAGAACGTATCGTCGCTAAAAGACTTTCTGCATTCTCCGTAAGAAGAAAAATGATCGCATATGCAGGCGGTTCTTCTATCGTCTTCAAGATTGCATTCTGCGCCTGCGGCGTCATAAGATCCGCCTCCGGAATAATATAGATTTTATATTTCCCACTGTATGGCTTGATCATAATATCATTGTTAATCTGTGTACGCACGTCGTCTACGCTAATCGTATTTGGTTTTTCATGCGTTACACGGATAACATCCGGATGGTTCCCACTCATGATCTGCCTGCAATCATGACAATCATAGCAAGGATCTGATTTGCTGTTGTGACATTGCAGCATCATGGCAAATAAATTTGCCAGAAGCTTCTTTCCTGATCCCCTCTCTCCATTCAAAATGTATGCATGCGATACCTTGTCCCCTTGTACCGCGCCTTGAATATATTCAATAATATCTCTGTGTCCTACAACACTTCCAAAACCATTATTCATCCTGCCGCGTCCTTTCCCTTCGATGTCGATTGGTAATCTCTAATCTACATCTGCGCCTTAATCATCTCTGCGATTTCTTTCGCACATCTGTCTCTGTCATCATTGATATAACGTTTCTTAATACCGCACTCTAAGATATTCTCATCTGAAAAATCTTTATTATCCGCCATGAAACGTCTGCACATCTCATCGTACTTTGGTGTCTTTTGTGCTCTTTCTCTCTTAAGCGCTCTTTCAAGGCGCTCACCATCTTCTACCTCGATGTAAACCGGTATTACCTTGGTATTTCCATAATATTTACGAATTCTGTCATAAGATTCCAATGTTCCGATCATAAGATAATAATTATCATTTTCCAGATCGATCTGTCCGTCGTCTACTGTAAAATAACGCCACACACCATGTACCGTCTCATAAGAACGGACCTCTACCACTTTATCTTCTCTTACCATGCTGGAAAGTTCACTTTCGCTTACAAAAAAGTATTCTACACCTTCGGTCTCATCCTCACGAATCGGTCTTGTTGTATAAGGTACGATCGTCTGAAGATTTGGCGCCTCTTCTTGAATCTTCTTAAATATCGAATCTTTTCCTGATGAACTCTTCCCCATTACATAAAATATCTTTCCCATACTTTACTCCTTTTCTCATCCTTGTACTTTTATAAAAAACTTTTTCTGTGTTCCTTCTATCTGAAATCCAAGCTGCCGATATCGTTTCAGCAAACAGATCGTTTCCATATTAATCTCCTCCCCCGGTACGATAAGCGGTATTCCCGGCGGATATATATACGCATACTCTGCGGCAACTTTTCCCTCGCATTCTTCCCACGCAAGAAATATACCGTCCTCTTCTATATCTGAACTTTTACAGACCTGCCTAAGCCTTGGGAGTGTAAACGCTTTCTCCTTGCCTGATATCGTTTCCTGTTCTGTATCTATTTTCTTTAGTGCATCTAAAAGCCTTGCAAAACCTTCTTTCGTATCCCCTACGGAAGTTAAAGCTGTTACATACTCCATAGAAGCCATTTCCATCTGCAGATGATATTCTTCCAGTAAAATTTCATATAACTTCTTTCCACTGATAGTGCAATCTTTCGTAGAAATCAATATCTTAGAGCGGTCGAATCGCTCAGTCTCTATCAGCTTTAAGCACTTTAGTTCTTTTAGCTTTCTTCTTGCCTCTTCTAATATTTTAACATACTTGTCAAATATTTGCCCGCTTTCTTCCTCCAGCCACCGCAAACATAGATCAATCCCCGCCATAAGAATATAGGAAGGGCTGCTCGATTGCAGCATATGCAAATATTTTTCTATATTTTTCCTATCTGCGATACTTCCATTTATATGCAGGAGCGCTGTCTGTGTAGGCGCCGGCAATGTCTTGTGAAGACTGTGAATAACAATGTCTGCTCCTTGCCGGTTCGCGTTCTGCAAAAAATATGGATGAAAACCAAAATGTGCCCCATGCGCCTCGTCCACGATCAATGGTATGCTTCTTTTATGAACCACTTGGGCAATTGCATGTACATCTGATACTACCCCATCATATGTTGGCGAAACGATTACAACTGCTTTCGCATCCGGATTCTCTTCCAGCAAACGCTCCACTTCCAGGCCAGTTATCTCCCCGTTGATCTCAAACGGTTTTTTCTGCTCCGGATACAGATATGCCGGCTGCAATTCATTCATAAACACTGCGTGATACACAGACTTATGACAGTTCCTTGCCATCAATATCTTGTCTCCTTTTCTTGTGGTTCCAAGAACCGCCGATAGGATACCCACCGTACTCCCGTTAATCAGCAGATGACTTTCCTTCGCTCCGTATAAAACTGCAGCCCTTTTTTGCATCTTTGCAAACAAATCCTCGGGATGATGCAAATCATCAAATCCCTCAATCTCGGTAATATCTATCTCATACGGAAACGCTATCTCTTCAAGCCCTTTTAGACTTGTATTTCGTTTATGTCCCGGCATATGAAATCCATAATAATCAGAAGCTGCATACATTTTTAACTTATCATATAATGTCTGCATAAATTGTAACCTGTTCACCTTTATCACATTTATCATTATTTTAACTTTGCAGACTTCTCTTTGTCAATAAATACTCTTTATTTTTTCTTACATCCCTTTTACGCAAAAGTGGACAGACTAACGCGCCTGTCCACCTTCGGGTTACTAATTAAATTTAATTAAAATTAAACCTGATTAAAATTCTCTTTTTTTCTTCATTGCTGCTACAACTGCTGCTGCCGCAAGTAATGCTGCTGCCGGAACTGCTGCATTTGCACTGTCACCTGTCTTTGCAGATTTCTTAACAGCACCACTTGTATTCTTGTTTCCTGCATTATTAGAAGCCGTCTTGCCCGTAGATGCTACCTTAGAGTCGCCTTTGCCTTGTGTGCTTTCAACTTTCTGGCTCTCATCACCGCTGCCGCTACCTGCATTGCCTGGTACCTTGGTTTCTGGTCCTTCATCAACATTTTCTTCTAAACTCTCAAGTGCTGCTTTTAATGCATCTGTTGCTGCATCAATCTGTGCCTGATTAGCATCTACGTCTACATATACTGCTAAAGCTGTATTGTATGCTGCTTTTACTGCCTTGGCACTTTCTTCTGTATAAAGTGTTAAGTCAATGCTTTCTGCTTCTGTCAAAAGTCCTTGCAGTACGCTCTTATCCGGTGTACGGCGAAGCTTCATAATCGCTTCATGCAACATCTTATAAGCGTTTGTTACGTCTTCTACAGTTGCATTATCATCTCCGTAAACAACATTTGCTGCTGCTAACATCGCCTCAAGATTTTCAAAAGTGGTTGGAACGAATGTATCTGTTTCAGATGCTTCTTCCTCTTCCACATAACCATTTGCCTGGCCAATCAATTTTTCAAGTCTGGTTTTATCTACAATTTCTTTGAATTCCAGACCTGCCGCTGCATTATTTAAGTCTTCTAATGCTTTTTCAACCTCAGCAGCAAGTGCATCTGCATCATCCAATGTAGCTTTTGCTGCTGCAAGTGCATCTGATAATGCCTTGGCACTTTCTTCTGTATAAATGCTAAGATCCGTATCTTTTAATTCCGCATATCTCTCTTCAAGGCTTGTCTTGTCACCGCCGAGGAATGAGAGAAGATGTACTTTTGAAAGCAGGTCATCATATGCTGCATCAACTTCTTCCTGAGTTGCTGCTGCGTCCCCATTTACTGTGATTGCTTTTTCAAGCGCTGCTTCAAACCATGCTTTTACGCTTGGAACTAAAAGTTTATAGTCGTCGGTTTCCTGCTGTTCTTGTGCATATATAATAAGTGCTGCTAAATCGCTCTTATCTTCGGCTGGTACAGTATCTTTCTCAAGATCAAAGTCTAACCATAATACTACATTTTCATCTGCCGCATTATGATTTGCCATAATTGCTTCGCCGTCTAATGCTTCACTGTATACAACAACCTGTTCAAATGTAAGTTCAGTCTGTCTTGTACTTTCTTTCTGAGGCTCATATCCTACAGAGAATTTATCAGATGTCTTATTTACATTTTTAATTGTTAATTCGTCTTTCGTTCCAACTACTTCGCCATCTACATAAATATTTAATGTATTCTTGTCATAAGTAGCTGCGATCGTATGCCATTTATCAAAGAAATCATCTTCAAGCGTAGCAGACTCTACCTGTTCCCAGCTTCTTCCGTTACTGATATATGCATCAATCTTAACGATATTTCTGTTCTTATCATAGTAGATACGGTATGCAAATGAGTTATCACCGATACTTGCAATCATATTGTGTTTCTCATGTGAATCCCATACTCCTGTATCGTTTGATTTTACGGATGCCGGAACATATACTCTGGATGATACTGTAAAGTCATTACCGCCTGTCATTGCATCATTTACGATCTGATCAGGGTCATTTACAGAGAAGTATCCATTCAATGCCGTAAGTTTTCCATTCTCGCCTGCTACATAGCTTGCTGTATCCGGAGTCAAAGTATTAAGACCATTCTTGCCGGAATCTTTAATAAGCTCATCTGCTGCAATTGCTTTTTCCAATACGGTAATCTGAGCCTGCGCTGTAAGTGCACTGTTGCCGTTTACCTCTGTTACTTTCAGAACAACCGTTCCTGCCGGTGCTGTACGTCCTACGGTTACAACTGCTTTTGCAGGATCGTCTGCGTCTGCTGCTACTGTAACACCTTTTGCCGGATTACCTTCTGCATCGGTAACTGCCCATGCTGCGTTCTCTACTTTTGCGTTTTCATTATCCGTTGTCAAAGCAAACTCAAAAGAGCTTCCCTGTTCGATTTCTGCTGCTGCCGGATTGATCGCTACTTCGGAAATCTGTTCTTTATCTTGGAATTCCATTTTCTCAAAATCAACCCAAAGCTGTACGCTTTCGTCCTCTGCTGTAATTGCAGGTTCTGCCCCATACTGTGCTGCAACTTCTTCTGCTGTCAACGCTTTGCTGTAAATATGAATAGCTTCAACTCTATGTCTGGATGTTCTTCCTGTATCCGGACATGCGCCAATTGTGAAATTATAGTCGGAATGTGCAACACCTTCTGTTGTTCCTGTTGCCTTCTTCTGAAGAAGTTCACCGTCAAGATATACCGCAATCTCATCCGTTTCTGCATTATACTGACCTACAACCTGATGTGTCTTGTTTACAAAGTTTTCTCTCTGCTCTGCGGAAAGTGATACTTCAAGAGGTCTCCAGGAACCACCTGCATATACATGGAAGTCTAAGGAAGAACCATTTCTTGTACGAAGTGCGAATGCATAATCACCTTTGCCTGCTACCATGTTGTAATTCATGGTTTCTTCCGGATTGATGTAAGCTTCGATAGTGAAAGAATTCTTACCTTCTAATACCGGATTTAATACTTCATTAAACGGAATGCTCATCTGACCTTGCATATATACGTTGCCATCTTTTACTGCAAAGGAAGATTTTTTATCATAAGGAATCAGAAGTCCATTCTGACTTTCATCTACGATAAACGTCTCTTTTCCTTCCAACGCTTTTACATCTTCTACATACTGCGCTGCTAATGCTATCCTTTCTTCCCCTACAATTGCTGCCTGTGCCTCCGGCATTGCATTTACTTCTGCCAAAATCTTTTCTGCTGTCTCTAACTGACTGTAATTATATGCTACGAAAGAATCAATCTTTTCGATAAGCTTTGCTGCCTGTTCTTTGTCATATTCTGTTCTGTCAAAAGAATCAACTACACGATACGCTTTTGCCTTATCAGAAACTGCCTTATCATCTGCATCGCTTGCAACCGGCATCAGAGTAAATTCCCACTCATATACTTTGTTGCTTGGAAGCTGATACTGAGAAAGAGGTCCTGGTCCGCAAGTAGCTCCACCTGTTCCAAGAGAACCGTAGCCTACGTTTACGATAGTTTCTTTTCTAGGTGTTAAACCATATATATGGTCTGTAGAGTTCAAGTCGTCCGGAGTAAAGTGCAGTGCACTTGCCTCTACAACATCTTTTGCTGCTACAAGAAGCGCATTATTTAAACCTTCGTTGGCAATCTTCATCCATTTTACATCTGTCAAGTTACCTGTATCATCCACTTTTAAGTATGGATAGAAGAAATCCGAAACGGTGCTTGTATAGATACCCTGTCTTGCATTTGTCTTTCTGTCATTGAATGTTTCCACCGGTCCGTTACCGTACCATGTCACATTCTCAAATCCTTCCGGAAGTGTCATTAAAGAACCAATCTTAATAAAGTTGCCCATGCCGCTGTTTCTTGCATCTACAGACATCTTAACCGTAACTTCACCATCACCATTGATTGTGTAAATGATTGTTTCTTTTGTATTTCCTGCATCCGGGAATACGATATTGGCTGTAATCACGTTCTGTCCAGCTTCGTTTACGGCTGTATCAATGCTTTCAACCTGAATGTTCTTCTCTACGCCATTCCAGTTGCCATCGAAAGAATTTTTATCATTTTCTACAAGGCCTCTGTAGAAGTTTGGAGCCGGTCCTTTTTCGATCAAAGTCTTGCCATCATACATGTAATTGCTCATCACACCTGTAGCTTTATCAATAGCAAAGCTAAAATTCTCTCCTGCTACGTTCCATGCATCTTCTGCTTCTGTTACAGATACTTCTTTTTCGCTTACTGCAGGAGCTGCCTGTTCTACTTGTGCCGGAACCTTAATCTGTCCCCAAGACATTTCGGCACCTGCCTGGGCCCAATCTGTCGCTTCTTTTAAGCTTGCGGAAATTGTCAGGTAATATTCACTGCCCGGTGCAATCTCCTTAGGCATTGTAAATGGTACATCGATCTGTCCGTTTTTCTGCGGTGCAACATCTGGATTCTCGACTACACCGCTATCGATTTCGATACCATTTTCGGTAAGTGACCACGTAACATCATATTCATTTAAGTTTGTAAAGTTATTTTCGTTGTAAACGTTAACTTTTCTTACGTCCAGATCAGCTACTTCTGCATCAAACCATAAGTTCTGATACTGATATTTTACTTCCATAAGCTCTGGCTGCGGAGTTCTGTCAGGGCTTATCAAACCATTTTCACAGAAGCTGTTATCGTTCGGAACATCGCCCCAGTCACCGCCGTAGCCATAGAATTTTCCTGCGATTTCATCTTTGTAAAGGTTTGTATGTGTATCATTTTCTCCGTAGTAATCCCAACCACGAACCTGTGCTTCCGTATGACCGTCTGCATAATCAAGCCATAATAAAACGCTTTCATCTTCTTCTGTAATCGCCGGATTTGCAGAATTCTGAGCTTTAATCTCATCTGCACTTAAAGCTCTGCTGTAAATACGTGCAACAGACATTTCGCCATCTAATTTTCTTCCATGAGTTGTATCATATCCAATACCGATTGCACTTGAAGTAGATGCGATACTATCCTGTACATTATTAGAAGCTAACTGTTCTCCATCTACATAAATCTTAATTTCACCTTTGTCATAAGTACCTACTACCTGATGCCAGTTTCCAACCCAGTTTTCCGGGAAATTGCAAGATGTACTCTTCCAGCTTCCGCTATTGTATACAAAGAACTCTAAACCGGAACCGCTGCTCTTTGTCTTTAATGCAACCTGCGTATCACTCTTTGCGATAAGAACGCTGTTCTGAGCGGTAGAAGCCGGTTTTACAATTGTTTCAAATGTAAATGATTTTCCGGTTCCGGATAATGCGCTGTTATATTTGCTGTCATTATCCATAAGTGTATAACCGCTGAAAGAAGTTCCGCCGTTTAAGCTGCCTTCACCTGCATCTGTATTCCAGTTGTCTTCATCACCAACTGCTTTACCATCTACACCTGTTCTGTCTGTCACTCCATAGGTAGAACCTAAGTCTGTAAGATCGACTGCCCTTGACTGATCTACCCAGTCCCAGATAAATCCGCCGAGCATGTTATCTCCGCTTCTTACTGCATCCCAGTATTCTTTTAAGTTACCGACAGAGTTACCCATCGCATGCGCATACTCGCACATTACATATGGAATCTTTCCTTCGCCTGCACGGCCCTGAACGGTTCCTACCGATGGATACATATTACTTCCCATGTCAGTTCCCATACCGTCATTCTGACCTTCACTGTGAACCGGTCTTGTAGGATCGTTATCTTTAAAGTACCAGATCATATCGCGGAAAATGCCATTTCCGAAATTAGGATCCTGTGTATATGCCATCTCGTTACCAATAGACCAGATTACAATTGCCGGATTGTTCTTTAATCTCTTATAAGCTGTTTCTGTACGGTCCATTCCAAGCTCATAGAATAATCCTATGCTATTGTTATTACCCATGATTGCATGACATTCCATGTTCGTCTCACCAATCATGTACATGCCATATTGATTACACAACCAGTACAGGTAATCATCATTACTGTAATGAGAAGTACGGATTGCATTCAAGTTGTTCTGCTTCATGATTTTCACATCTTCAAAAATCGTCTCCTGCGGAACAGCTTTGCCGTAGAATGGGTCTGTATCGTGACGGTTCGCACCTTTCATAAGTAAACGCTGTCCATTGATTCTTACTGGCTCCCATTCTCTTGTTGTCACTCTATAATTGCTATCTACCTCTGTCCTTGTAAACTCAATCTCACGGAATCCAAGCTGTGTAGAAAGTGTCTCGACTGCATTTCCCTCGCCATCCTTTAACGTAAGCACAAGTGCATACAAGTTTGGATGCTCTGCAGACCATAACTTAGGACTTTCTACCAACTGTGTCAGTTCAAATGTTTCCGTTTCCATAGATGCTACTTCGTCAATCGCAATACTTTCACCGCTAAGAATCTCATTTCCGTCTCTGTCTACTGCGCTCAAATCAACCGTCCAGCCGCTTTGTGCTTCTGAGGAAAGGTTTCTTACATCTACTGCTACACTTAAATCTGCATTTTCATAAGCATCGTCAAGGTCTGTACGTACCGTATAATCCTGAATCTGCACAAGTGGTACGCTTGTAAGGTACACGTCACGGAAAATACCACCGTCATAAATCATGTCCTGATCCTCAAACCATGTACCATCACAGAATTTATGTACCTTTACCGCAAGAAGGTTCTCGCCCTCTTTTAAGTAATCTGTAATATCAAATTTGTGTGGGCTGAAGGTATCTTCGCTATAACCCACTTCTTTTCCGTTTACATATACATAATATGCAGATTCTACACCCTGGAAATTAATGTATACACGTCTTCCACTGTCTAATTCGTTTACTTCAAATGTTTTTCTATATAATCCAACCGGATTATAATTCGTAGGAGCATTCGGTGCGCCTACCCCAGAATCATATTTTGATTGCCAAGGCATCTGCGTATTCGTATAGATAGAAAAGTCAAAATCCTGTCTTGTCCAGCTCTTTGGTAACTGAACTGTCTTCCATCCATCTGCCGCATCCTGCTGATAGCCTTCTGTCATAAATCCATTCTCACCCATGAATTTCTGAGCCTGTTCCTGATTCTGAACTACCGTCAACTCCCAATCCTGTCCTTCTCCAGTCAGTAACTGAAAATAATCAGAATTTGTACGCGCATTGTAATCCCACACTGCGCCTGCCGCCGTAGCAGCATCCTGATAAGGAATAATAGAAGTGGAAGCATCTTCACGATTGATTGCAAAAACGTCCTCACCCGTAACTTCCTTACCGCTTAGATCCGTATAATCAGATCCTGTCCACTCTTTGTGTGTGAATTTTTTTCCATCAACATCTGCCTTCGCAGATTCAGCCGCCACTAAACCTTCCGACGAAGTTCCAGCTGCTTTTACACTGTACGTGTTGGCCGGTACCATTGTCGCAATAACTGCTGTTGATAGAACGAGAGAAAGTATTCTTCTTCTTTTCCTCATAACCTAACCTCCTTAAATAATAAATTTTCTCGATTAATTATTTCAAGCTTTATTATATAGTAATTCCTCATAGAAATCTGTACATTTTTTTACTATCTTTGTATATTTTTCTATTGTCTTTATACGTTTTTATTATAATATAAAGCTTCAAACATCAAAAAACACTAACCAATATGGTTAGTGTTAAAGTGAAGCATCGGGGATTCGAACCCCGGACAACTTGATTAAAAGTCAAGTGCTCTACCGAC
>OFGH01000223.1_pt1 | contig 56614 bp, 57 predicted proteins | sample 1521721 | NCBI WGS metagenome assembly OFGH01 (sample SAMEA3504132, study PRJEB24116) | mouse gut metagenome | biome: mouse gut; feature: mouse-associated habitat; material: faeces | place: Denmark | collected 2011
TTAAATAATAATACAAATCCACATCATTGTCAATATTGTTTGATTATTTAATTAATCAATTGAAAAATTTATTTAGTTGGAATATTGAATAGCGCTATAGCAAACTTTACAATTCTTTTGAATTATAATTTTCCAATAAAAAACAAAGGGGCAGAAATTTTCTACGCCTTTGTTTCATTTAACCCAGCTAACACTATAAATCCATTGATTATTGCAAGAATTATACTACCAAAGTATGCACTCTTTAAACGTTTCTTATTTTCTTTTTGTTTGCTCTTCATCTTTTATACAAATAGCCGCAACCTCCTACTAGCGTTGAAGATTGCGGCATTTCCTATTAAATATTGGCTCTAATAAAGATTACTCAATAATTTTAGCAACAGTTCCAGAACCTACTGTACGTCCACCCTCACGGATAGCGAAACGAAGACCCTGCTCCATAGCTACCGGATGAATCAGTTCTGCTGTGATCTCTACGTTATCACCAGGCATGCACATCTCGATACCGTCCGGAAGGTTGCAGATACCTGTTACGTCTGTTGTTCTGAAATAGAACTGCGGACGATAGTTGTTGAAGAATGGTGTATGACGGCCACCCTCGTCTTTTGTCAGAACGTAAACCTGTCCTGTGAACTTTGTATGGCATGTTACAGAACCCGGTTTAACAAGACACTGACCTCTCTCAATCTCTGTTCTCTGAACACCACGAAGAAGAGCGCCGATGTTATCACCTGCCTGAGCCTCGTCAAGCAGCTTACGGAACATCTCAACACCTGTTACAACTGTTTTTCTCTTATCCTCATGGATACCGATGATCTCTACTTCATCATTTACATGAAGAGTACCGCGCTCTACTCTACCAGTAGCAACTGTTCCACGTCCTGTGATAGAGAATACGTCCTCTACAGGCATAAGGAACGGCTGGTCTGTAGCACGCTGCGGATCTGGAACGAAAGAGTCAACTGTCTCCATAAGCTCCATGATCTTGTCGCCCCACTCGCTCTTCGGATCCTCAAGAGCCTTAAGTGCGGAACCCTGGATAATCGGGCATCCCTCGAACTCATACTCCTCAAGAACTTCTGTGATCTCCATCTCTACCAGCTCAAGAAGCTCCTCATCGTCTACCATGTCACATTTGTTCATGAATACTACGATGTAAGGAACGCCTACCTGACGGGACAGAAGGATGTGCTCTTTTGTCTGAGCCATAACACCGTCTGTAGCAGCTACTACGAGGATAGCGCCGTCCATCTGAGCAGCACCAGTGATCATGTTCTTAACGTAGTCAGCATGTCCCGGGCAGTCAACGTGAGCATAGTGACGGTTAGCTGTCTCATACTCAACGTGAGCTGTAGAGATTGTGATTCCACGCTCTCTCTCTTCCGGAGCCTTGTCAATGTTATCAAATGCTACTGCTGCGTTACCTTCTACTCTCTCAGACAGAACCTTTGTGATTGCTGCTGTAAGAGTTGTCTTACCATGGTCAACGTGGCCGATGGTACCAATATTACAATGTGGTTTAGTTCTTTCAAATTTAGCTTTTGCCATTATGAATATCCTCCTTAATTTTCAGCGCCATTTATGGCATAATTATAATTTTACGTTTGCTCGGCTAACTTTGATTATATTTCAAATCATACAGTTTTTCAAGCCTTTTCTTATTTCTTTAAGCATTTTTATTTGACAGTACCTTCTCCTGAACAGATTTCGGTACCGGCTCATATTTTTCAAAGAACATGGAGTAGTTTCCGCGTCCCTGTGTTCTGGAACGAAGGTCTGTAGAATATCCGAACATCTCGGAAAGCGGCACGTATCCGCGCACAATCTTTCCTCCGCCTAAGTCGTCCATACCTTCGATACGTCCGCGCCGTGAATTGATATCGCCGATTACATCGCCCATATACTCTTCCGGCATCGTAACCTCAACCTTCATGATAGGCTCAAGAAGTATCGGATCAGCTTTCTTCATGGCATCTTTGAATGCAAGAGAACCTGCAATGTGGAACGCCATCTCGCTGGAGTCTACCTCATGGTAGGAGCCGTCGTAGACATTTGCCTTAACGCCCACAACCGGGAATCCGCCGAGGATACCTGCCTGCATAGCCTCCTCGATACCTTCGCCGATCTTCGGAATGTATTCCTTCGGGATCGATCCCCCGACTACGGTAGATTCGAACTTGAACAGCTCCTCGCCATTGGCATCCATTGGCTCAAATTTAACTTTACAGTGTCCGTACTGTCCGCGTCCGCCAGACTGTTTCGCGTACTTGCTGTCAACGTCAACTGCCTTTGTAAATGCCTCTTTATAAGCAACCTGAGGAGCGCCTACATTTGCCTCTACCTTGAACTCACGCAGAAGCCTGTCCACGATAATCTCAAGGTGCAGCTCGCCCATTCCGGCGATAATCGTCTGGCCTGTCTCCTGGTCAGTGTGCGCGCGGAATGTCGGGTCTTCCTCTGCAAGTTTTGCAAGGGATTCTCCAAGCTTGCCCTGGGATGCCTTCGTCTTAGGCTCGATTGCAAGCTCGATAACTGGCTCAGGGAACTCCATGGATTCCAGAATAACCGGATGCTGTTCATCACAGAGTGTATCACCTGTAGATGTAAACTTGAATCCGATCGCTGCCGCGATATCTCCGGAATATACTTTGTCAAGCTCCTGCCTCTTGTTGGCATGCATCTGAAGGATACGTCCGACACGCTCTTTCTTTCCTTTTGATGCATTCAGCACATAAGAACCGGAATTCATAGTACCGGAATACACTCTGAAGTATGCCAGCTTACCTACAAACGGGTCTGTCATGATCTTGAATGCCAGCGCTGAGAAAGGCTCTTCATCGGAAGAATGCCTTACCATTTCATTTCCATCCTCATCAACACCCTGAATCGGCGGGATGTCAAGCGGGGACGGCATAAATTCAACCACAGCGTCCAAAAGTTTCTGAACTCCTTTGTTCCTGTAAGCTGTTCCGCAGCATACCGGAACCGCTGTACATTCACAGGTGGCTTTCCTTAACACTGCTTTTAATTCATCAACTGACGGCTCTTCCCCTTCCAGGTATGCCATCATCAGATCATCGTCTAACTCGCAGATCTTCTCGACCAGCTCCGTGCGGTAAAGCTCCGCGTCATCCGCCATGTCTTCCGGAATATCTACGATCGCGATATCATCTCCCTTATCGTCATTGTAAAGATAAGCCTTCATCTCAAAAAGGTCGACGATTCCTTTAAACTCGTCTTCTTTTCCGATTGGAAGCTGGATGCAGATCGCATTCTTGCCCAATCTGGTCTTAATCTGTTCTACTGCACCATAGAAATTGGCTCCTAAGATATCCATCTTGTTGATAAATGCCATTCTCGGTACATTGTATGTGTCAGCCTGACGCCACACATTTTCTGACTGCGGCTCAACTCCGCCTTTTGCACAAAATACGCCCACTGCGCCGTCAAGCACACGAAGCGAACGCTCTACCTCTACTGTAAAGTCAACGTGTCCCGGAGTATCAATGATATTGATACGGTGCTCTAGCGCACCCTCCTTCGGCTTACAGTTCTCCTGCAGCGTCCAGTGACATGTTGTAGCCGCGGAAGTGATCGTTATACCTCTCTCCTGTTCCTGAGCCATCCAGTCCATGGTAGCAGTACCTTCGTGAGTATCACCAATTTTGTGATTAACACCGGTATAATATAAGATACGCTCAGTTGTTGTTGTTTTACCAGCATCAATATGAGCCATAATACCGATATTTCTCGTCCTTTCTAATGGGTATTCTCTTCCTGCCATTATTGCCTCCTAGAATCTGTAGTGAGCAAATGCTTTATTTGCTTCCGCCATCTTATGCATGTCTTCTTTACGTTTTACGGCTGCGCCTGCATTGTTCGCCGCATCCATAATCTCATTCGCCAGCCTCTCCTGCATTGTCTTCTCGCCTCGTTTACGTGAAAACATCGTCAGCCAGCGAAGAGCAAGTGCCTGCCTTCTGTCGGCTCTTACCTCGATCGGCACCTGGTATGTCGCACCGCCGATACGCCTTGCCTTAACCTCGAGCTGCGGCATGATATTATTCATAGCCTCTTCGAATACTTCAATTGCCGGCTTATCAGTCTTTTCTGCAACTCTCTCAAACGCACCGTATACAATCTTCTGGGCAACGCCCTTCTTGCCATCTAACATAATGTTGTTGATGAGCTTTGTTACCACTTTATTATTGTATAACGGATCTGCTAATACGTCTCTTTTTTGAGTATGTCCTTTACGTGGCACGGTCCTTCCCTCCTTAAACATTTTGATTAATTCATCGGTACTCACATGTGTCGTTCTAATGATACTGTGCAGTGCACAGGGCATACGGTTTTGTATCTATTCCCTGCAACTTACTTTAATCATAGTTCTGTTTGTGATTACATCATTTCAATATTGAAGATTTTACTTCATGGATTGTTCTTCCTTTGCTTGTTGTGGCTTCCTTCGCTTTTCATGAGGAAGTTCTTCCTCACTGTGTTCGGAAGAACAAAAATAATCTCTAAGTTCGTGCGGCACCTGCGGCTTGCACTCACTAAGAGCTTATTTTTTCGGCCTCTTAGCGCCATATTTGGAGCGCGCCTGTCTTCTCTTGGCAACACCTGCTGTATCAAGTGTTCCTCTAACGATATGGTAACGTGTACCTGGAAGGTCTTTTACCCTTCCTCCACGAATCAGGACAACGCTATGCTCCTGAAGGTTGTGTCCTTCGCCCGGGATATAGCTTGTAACCTCGATACCGTTAGAAAGGCGTACCCTGGCAATCTTTCTCAGCGCTGAGTTCGGCTTCTTCGGTGTAGCTGTCTTAACTGCTGTGCACACGCCTCTCTTCTGCGGAGCAGACTCATCTGTCGCTCTCTTTCTCAGGGAGTTGTAGCCTTTCTGGAGTGCCGGAGCTGTAGACTTCTTTACTGCTGTCTGACGTCCTTTTTTTACTAACTGGTTAAATGTTGGCATTCTTTTCACCTCCTACGATAATAATAAGTTGCAATTCATCTGTATGAATAAATGCATGGAGACACAATGCATCTCCATGCACGCTAGATTAGTTTATTACGATTTTACGCCGTTGTCAAGGGCTTTATTGCGTTTTCCACCTGTTTTTACAGCGTTTTTAACCTTTCTGTTTCTCGAAGAAATTATCAACGCTCTTCTTGATCTCTTCAGGTTTCATCGTCTTAAGGAGATACCCTGCCGGTTTCAGCGGAACAATCTTTTGAATACTCTCCTTATCTCCTCTTCCCGTCAGGAAAATAACCGGAATATCAGCAGTTTCTTCCTCCGCGCGGATCATGTCAAGCACCTGCCTTCCGTCGCATACCGGCATCTCATAGTCAAGAAGCACAAGATCCGGACGGTTAAGGGTGATGCTCCTGATCGCCGCCATCCCAGACTGGGCAAGGCCGACTTCGTAATCTTTCTCCAGGAGCTGCTTGATCGCCTGGCGCATGAGGCCGGAATCATCTACCACAAGCACTTTCTTCTTCAGCATATCCTCATTTTCCTGCATGGTTTTCTCAAGATATTTTTCAATCTCAGACATCGCGTTCTCGACCTTGATGTTCGTTCCCACTCCTTTTTCCAACAGATGCGGCGCGCTCACGCAAAAAGCAAAATATCCTGCTCCTGTATCAAACAGGAGGCTGAACTGCATTTTCTTCTTTTCAAGAACCTGCTGAAACTGCTCGTAGTTCAAAAGGTTCTCTGCCTTCACCTTACGCAGGTCGGCAGACGGGAAATATCTCTTAAGTTTCTCCACGAACTGTTTCGCCGTATATCTGGTTGCATTTATGATCATGGAATTGACCTTGTCAGTCTTCACATCTATCATTTTCCCAACAGTATTGATGAGCAGCCTTTCCTCAAAAACAAGGACGATATCCCATTCTTTGTTTCCTTCGGTTTCATATACCAGCCGGTAATAAATTCCATTTCCGAATTTCTCCCCTCCGTACTGCTTGCTGATTATATGCGCCTTTAGCCGGAACATATCTTCAATCAGATGTACAATAGCCTCTCCCATGGATGCCTGCTCTTCCTCCGGCAAAAGCTCTCCCCATTTGCTCTCGCCCTCCCCGACAATTGCAAGATCCTCTGTAAGCGTATGCCCGATAAGCCATCCTGTACATACGCCAAGAAAATGATTGACAGCCGCCACGGAATATCCTGTCTGCTCCAGTTCCCATTCAAGCTGCGGCAGGGTAATATCGCGGAAATTATCATGAAGACGTTTGTGAGTCTCATATCCTTTATATCCGATAGAAGTCATATACTCCTCTTCTTCATTAAAATGCTTAATCGCATGGGCTTTGAAAAATTTAATCCCCTCATCGCAGATCCACTGGTGTTTCTCCGGCTGCTCACCGAACCGAATCATTTTGTTCATGATGCCGAAAAGTTTCTGGTGCTCTTTGTCAATACGGTCAACGCCGATATTGAACCGTTCATTCCATGTCAATTGCTCTTCCATCTCAAATTCCTCCCAATCAATTTGTATATTTTTTCCAGACATCCGACACATTTCCAATCCGGCAAAATCAACGCAAAAAAAGAGCCTGCTTTCCAGCTCACTATTCTCTGACAGTTCCTGAACAAAACACGCTCTCATAAATCCATGCCCGCCTTGGTTTCCGTACTGCAAATTGCTCTTAAATCTCGAAACAGGATTCCTCTATGTTTTATTTCAAAGAACAACGTCTGTGCATTGATGCCGTGAAAGTAAATAGTGTTATTACCATGTCTGTTATTATAATATTAAGCAATTACATATAGCGTACCATAAGCCGCTTGGAAATTCAACTGATTTTACCAAATTTATCATCTATTTACCAAGCTCATCCCTGCACCTTTTAAGCGCCGATGCGATCACTGCATCCATGTCATAATACCGGTACTCCCCAAGCCGCCCGCCAAATATTACCCTTTCCTCGGACTCCGATAGTTTTTTGTATTTCTCATACAGTTCCGTATTTTTATCATCGTTGACCGGATAATAAGGATCGTCCCCCGCTTTCCACTCTGAGCTGTACTCCCGGCTGATAACAGTCTTCGGCTGCGTGCCGAACTCGAACCACTTATGCTCAATAATCCGCGTCCACGGCGTCTCGGCGTCGGTATAATTCACCGCTGCATTCCCCTGGAAATTAGGTTTATCAAGAATCTCCGTCTCGAACCTCACCGAGCGGTACTCAAGCACGCCCAGCTTATATCCGAAATAAGCGTCGATAGCCCCGGTATATACCACCCTGTCCGCCAGCTTATCAAGCTCTTCTTTTTCCTCCAGGTAATCCACTCCCAGGCGGACCTCTATGCCCTCCAGCATATTTGACACCATCATCGTGTAGCCGCCCTGGGGAATCCCCTGATACAGCGCGTTAAAATAATTATTGTCGAAGGTAAGCCGCACCGGCAGCCGCTTAATGATAAATGCCGGCAGCTCCCTGCAAGGCCTACCCCACTGTTTCTCGGTATACCCCTTGATAAGCTTTTCGTAGATGTCCGTTCCAACAAGGCTGATTGCCTGCTCCTCCAGGTTTTTAGGCTCTGAGGCTCCTGCCGCGCGTTTCTGTTCTTCAATCTTTGCCGCTGCCTCTTCCGGCGTCACCACACCCCACATCTTGTTAAACGTGTACATATTGAACGGAAGCGAATATAGCTCGCCCCTGTAATTTGCTACAGGGGAGTTGGTAAATCGGTTAAACTCCGCAAACTGGTTCACATACTGCCAGACCTCTTTATTGTTCGTGTGAAAGATGTGAGCGCCGTACTTATGGACATTGATGCCCTCCATCTCTTCCGTATACACATTTCCCGCAATATGGCCTCTCCGGTCAATTACCAGAACCTTTTTTCCCGCCTTTTTTGCCTCATGGGCAAACACCGCCCCGTAAAGCCCTGCCCCGACAATTAAATAATCATACTTCATACTGTTTCCTCTCAACCTTTTATACAAAACCTGCGTGCTCTTACAGCCCCAGCTCATCCGCGATTGCCGTCATCTCTTCTAACGCCACGTCAATCAAGTCGTCAAGGCTCAGACCCGTAAACTCGATCATCTCCATATAATCCCTGTTGGCGCCCTTCGCGAACCGGGCCTCATTAAACCGTTTCATCACGGACTTATGCTTTACACTGGCAACCTTCTTATCCGGATAGATCTGCGCTACCGCCTTTACAAATCCGCTCATTGGATCTGCCGCCAGCACCGCATACTGGAGCGGCGTCTTAGCCTTCACCCCGTTCTTCGGATTGTGGGCACAAATGGCGTCAAACAGCGTCTTATCCTCTATTCCCTCTTTTTTTAATATCTCCACGGATGTCGGGCCGTGTACGCTCATGTCATTTTGCCAGTCGCACTGTTCCTCGTCAAGGTCGTGCAAAAGCCCCACGATTCCCCAATACTCTATCTCGTCCGGCGCAAGTTTCTTTGCAAGCCCTCTCATGATTGCCTCAACTGCGTAGGAATGGATGATATAATTTTCACCCTTCATATACTTCATCAAAATCCCATGTGCCTGTTCCCTGTTCATTCCTTAAATTTCCTCCTGTTTCTTTTTATATTGCAACGCCGGAGATTTCGTCTCCTGATCAATACAATATCTCCTGTATCTTTTCGTCCTCTGCGTTTTCCTTTGTCACCCACGTATAACCAGTATCAATCCAAGCCTCGTTTCCTATCTGCAGAGCCGCCCTGGATGCTGCAATCACAGATGCATAGCCCATGCCATAGGGGTTCTGCACGATCAGCCCGGAGATCCTTCCATCCTTAAGCGCCTCCAGTTCTTTCCTGTCCGCATCATATCCCATCAAAACCGCATCTTCAATTCCCGCGCGCGAGAGGCCGTCTGCTACTGTCATCACGCTCTCCCCGTTAGTCGCATAATATCCTCTTGCATTGGGGTGCTTTTTCACGATATAGTCAATCACATTTTCTTTTGTAACTGATTCCGGCGCAATCCGGCTCTCTTCCGCAAGAGGCTCGCCAGAAGGCTCGCCCTCCCCGATAAGATATTTTCCTTCGTTTATCTCATCGGCGACTGTTCTCTGCATCTCGTCCATCCGGTATGCGGCAACCTGAAACTGAGGATAACTGCTTTGGATTGTTTCCGCAAATACATTTTCACGGATAAGCGCCGTTTCCGACTTTGAGTCATGGGCGATAACTACAATCTCGCCCTCCCCGTCAAGCTCTTCCGCCATATGCTGCGCCGCCTCCTGCGACGCTTTCTGATTGTCCGTTGATACCATGGCCATCAGCCCTTTATACTCACTTCCCGAGTCAAATGCCACTACCGGGATATTATTCTCTGCCGCCAGGTCAAACTGCACCTCACATGCTTTTGTGTCCGCAATGGATATCGCCACTGCCGTCGGATATCTGGCAAGCTCTTCGTCCAGTATGTTCACCTGCTCGTCCACGCTTTCCGCCTCCGCAGGCCCGTTATAAGCCACCTTTACCTTATCCTTTCCTTCATACCCCAGCTCCTCATTGATATCCGCGACCGCCCTCTGCGCGCCTTCCTTCACTTCATCCCAGAACTGCGCCTTATCGGACTTCCCTATCACAGATATATAGGAGCCCTTTTCCAGCGTTATTCCATCTGCATTGTTATATGCAGACGGGCTGATCTCATCAAGCCTTGCCCGATCCGAGTCTTCTTCCTCCCCGGGCTTTTCTTCCTCCGCCGCGCCCGTGTCTTTCACATCCGGTGCCGGCTGCTCATCCTTTGCCCCTCCCTTTCCGGAACAGGCGCAAAGAGCCAGCATCAGATACAGCATGAGCCCAATAAATCGATATTTAATCTTCATAATAACTCTCCCATCTATAAACTGCAAATCCCACTATACACCAAATCATTGAAAAATTGTTGAAAAATTTCTTAAATTTTACGAAACAGTGCTCCTTCTCAATTTTCACTTGTATATTTCCCTCATTTGTATTATGATAGAGACAGGCAAAAGATTATGTCTAACACCATTATATAAGGAGGTACATACCAATGGCATTTAAGATTAATGATGAATGTGTAGCTTGCGGCGCTTGCGCTGGCGCTTGTCCGACTGGAGCTATCGCAGAAGGCGATGGAAAATATGAGATCAACGCTGACGAGTGCGTTGACTGCGGTACATGTGCAGCTCAGTGCCCTACAGGAGCTATCGAAGAGGCATAAGAATCGGAACGAATACAAACATAAAAAGCATTGTCAGATTCCAGACGGATTCGGCAATGTTTTTTATTTTCTTCCGACTTGTTTTGACTAAATTTTCATTTCCGGCATGTTATGATAATCCTGCCATGTGGACAAGCAGACACATAAGGGGGAATCTTCGGATATGAATAAAGCGTTAGAACAACTGAGGCGGGAGACAAGAGATGACGACCGGCTGTTTGAATGTGTGAAAGAACTCTATGGACAGGGCGTTTCTTATTCAGAGCTAAAAACACTGATCCCGGAGCTCAGGCGAACCCGCGACCAGCTGCAGCTAAAACGGATGCTGCAGAACAACAACGAGATACTCGTGCAGATGATCAGCGAAGAAATGTCGTTCCTTCTGGACGCAAAGGAACGGCAGGAGGAAGAAGAATTCAAAAAACTGGACCAGCTCATCCGGCAGCAGCAATCCTTCCGGAAATCTGCCGCCTCCAGCGGTCCAGCATACATATTCAAAAAATTATTCCTGCCGACTTAAATTCGCAAATTTCGTGTAATCTGCAAGCCAAGCCAGGTCAACGGTCCCGATGGGGCCGTTTCTCTGTTTTGCGATAATAATCTCTGCCTGCCTCTTTTTATCGCTGTCCTTATTGTAATACTCATCCCGGTATATGAACATCACAACGTCCGCATCCTGCTCAATGGCCCCGGATTCACGAAGGTCCGAAAGCATGGGCCGCTTGTCCGGGCGGGACTCTACCGCGCGGCTCAGCTGAGACAGCGCGACCACCGGCACATTCAGCTCCCTTGCCAGCGCTTTCAGAGAGCGGGATATCTCGGAAATCTCCTGCTGCCTGGACTCCTGGCGTTTCCCCGCGCTCCCCATCATCAGCTGCAGGTAGTCGATGATCACAAGCTCTATATTATGCTCCAGCTTATATTTCCGGCATTTGGAGCGCAGCTCCGACACGGAGATGCTTGGAGTATCGTCAATGATCAGGTTTGACCGTCCGATGATGCCCGCTCCTTCGATAAGTTTCTCCCAGTCAGAATCTTTGAGATTCCCTGTACGGAGCATCTGCGAATCCACTTGGGATTCAAGGGCGAACAGACGGTTCACCAGCTGTTCTTTCGACATCTCAAGGCTGAATACGGCAACGCCTTTTTCTTTTTTAAAAGCAACGTGCTGAGCGATGTTAAGGACGAACGCCGTCTTTCCCATAGACGGCCTGGCTGCCACAAGCACCAGATCCGACGGCTGCAGTCCCGAAAGCTTGTAATCCAGGTCAATGAACCCGGTGGGGATCCCTGTGACAACGCCTTTGTTTTTCGATGCCTTTTCAATTCTCTCAAGGGCGTTTAAGACTACCTGTTTGATCGGAACATATTCTCCAACGCTGCGTCTTTGCAATAGTTCAAACACGGATTTCTCCGTCGTCTCCAATATCTGTTCCAACGGCTCCTTTCCTGCATAGCAGGAATTCGCGATACTCTCATTGAGCTTTATGAGTTTCCGCATCATAGATTTTTCCGAGACAATCTCGGCGTAATATTTTACATTCGCCGATGTGGTGACTGCATTAAGCAGCTCCCGCATGAATTCCATGCTTTCTATCTCGGGCGGCACGTCTTTTTCCCTCAGCCGCTCCATGAGGGTCAGGGGGTCTACCGGCCTGCCTTCATTAAACAGCTCCACCATGGCATCAAAAATCGTTCCATAGGCAGTCTGATAAAAATCCTGCCCGCTGATAATCTCACTTGCGGACAGGATTGCTTCTTTGTCATTATCCATCAGCATGGCACCCACGACAGCTTTCTCTGCCTCTATGCTGTGGGGCATGACCCTTTTAATGAGCGCCTCTTCCATGCATGCTCCTCCTACGCTTCCTCTTTCACATCAACCGTAAGCTCCACCGTCACCTTCGGATGCAGCTTTACAGGCACTTTAAAGCATCCGAGCGCTTTTAACGGCTCCTTAAGGACAATCTTCTTTTTGTCAATCTCAAGGGACATCTGGCTCTTTACTTCTGTCGCAATCTCCTTTGATGATACGGAGCCAAAAGCCTTTCCGCCCTCTCCGGTCTTGATGCACACTTCAATCTTCCCTTCCGAAAGCTTTTTCCCAAGTTCCTTTGCCGCTTCATACTGTTCTTTCTGAAGCTTTTCGTCATTTGCATTCTTAAGCTTAAGGTCATTGAGGTTTTTCGCCGTGGCCTCGACTCCCTTATTTCTCTTCAGCAGGAAGTTTCTTGCATAGCCGTCATTAACGTCTACAATCTCACCCTTCTTCCCAAGCGCTTTAACATCTTCTTTTAAAATTACTTTCATCTATTACAAATCTCCTTTCTCCAGCATCTTGTCAATCACATCCTCCACCGCTTTCACTGCCCGGTCAATATCTGTATGCTCAAACTGCGCCCCTGCCGCGTTCATGTGGCCGCCGCCGCCAAGTTTTTCCATGATGACCTGCACGTTCACTTCGTCTATGGAACGTGCGCTGACATATATGCGGTTTCCATAAACCGTCAGCACGAAAGATGCCTTTATCTCATTAATATCCAGCAGCTCGTTTGCCGCCTGCGCCCCGACAATAGTAGGACTCTCCACATTTGAACGCAGATTTTCCGCAATCGCGAACTTCTCCCGGAACACCTTCGCATTGCTTATGATTGCTGCTTTCAGCTGATAACATTCCATATCATCCCGGAACATCTTCTTTACAAGAGTAATGTCCGCGCCGCACCTTCGCAGGAATGCCGCAGCCTCAAAAGTACGTACCCCGGTCCGGTACATGAAGTTATTCGTGTCGATCATGATGCCTGCATAAAGGCTGCTGGCCTCCAGTTTCGGAATCTTGATGTCATCCACAATATACTGCAGCACTTCCGATATCATCTCACAGGCGGAAGATGCATACGGCTCGATGTAAGACAGCACCGCACTGTCAATATTGTCCGCACTCTGCCTGTGATGGTCTAAGACTACTACCGTCTTGCTGATCTTCAAAAGCTCCTCGCATTCCGTCATCATCGGGCGGTTTGTATCTACCACGACAACCATGGAATCTTCTTTCACCATCTCAACAGCCTCGGAGGATGACAAGAAAAGGTTCTCCGGATAGTCTGGATTGTTTTCATATGAATTGTATAACGGCCGCAAAGATGCCGAAACCTCGTTGATCACAATATGAGCCCTTTTGTCCATGGCCGCCGCCGCGCGGTACACTCCAATGGCGGCTCCAAAGGCATCTACATCCGTAAGCTTATGCCCCATGACAAAGATATCTTCCTTCACCATCATAAACTCCCGGAGCGCCTCTGCCTTAACCCGCGCCTTAACTCTGGTATTCTTTGATGTCTGCTCCCTTTTTCCGCCGTAATAATTGATTCCGGAGCAGTCTTTGATCACCGCCTGGTCCCCGCCCCTGGCAAGCGCCAGGTCAATGGCAGTCCGGGCGTAATTATAGCTCTGCGAATAAGATTCCTTGCTGAGCCCCAGACCGATGCTTAATGTCGCAGGGATGCTGTTGCCTATCTTTATCGTCTTCACGTCCTCCAGAAGAGAGAACTTGTCTGTCTCAAGCTCCTTGAAAAACCGTTTCTGAATCGCGATAAAGTACTTGTCGTTCTCCATCTTGCGGACAACTCCGTCAACCCCGGAAATATACTGGTTGATCTTTCGGTCTACCAGCGCGATCAAAAGCGACTGGCGCACCTCTTCCACGCTGTCAAGAACCTCGTCATAATTGTCTATATAGATCAGGCCGGCAACCATCCTCTGCTCTTCATTGGCGCGGATATATTCATTAAGCTCTGTCACGTCCTGGAGATACACCGCGATAAAGTATTCCCGCTCCTCCGGCAGCTCCAGGAGCTGTTCTGTCTCGCTGAAGCCTTCCACCGATACTTTCCGCAGCTCCGCCCTGTATTCCTTATCGCCGTAATACACATCCATCTCTACCAGATCATTTTCTTCTCTTGGAAAAATGCTGGTATTGATCTCCGGGATGTACTTGCTGATATAGACTTTCTCCTTTGCCTTTTTCCCCAGAATCCGTTCAAAGCTGCCATTCATCCATATCGCTTTTCCGTCTTCCAGGAGGATTGCATACGGTATTGCAAGCTCTTTCAAAAGCGTATTCTGCACGACCCCGTACTGCGCCGCAAACTCAACCAGATCCTTCATGATCCGGGACTTGCTGTAAGTATAAAGATAACCAATTATCACCATGTAAATAACAGCCAGAACCGACATTACCATGCCGGCGCGCCGGTCAATCTTAAATATCCAGACAGTGCTGATAACAGATAGCACAGCCATGATCACAGGCAGCTGCATATACAGCCGTAGCTGGCCTTTGAGACGAATACGGTATGATTCCTTCTTTTTCATTTCCCTTTAACCTTTTTCTCCACTCATTTTGCTTTTAAATAATTGGCAACATATAGCTATTATATCACTTTTCCCCATAAATTCAAGTATGCAATAAAAGCGGGAACCGGCTCCTGCCTTGTTCCCGCTTTCGTATCATGACATATATGCACGGCCTGGCGCCGCCTTTCTATCCTTCGTACCCGTTTGGGTTCTGGGACTGCCACCTCCAGGAGTCCTCGCACATTTCGTCAAGGCCTCTCTCCGCTTTCCATCCCAGCACGTTAAGCGCTTTCGCCGGGTCGGCATAGCACATGGCGATATCGCCTTCCCTCCTTGGCTTAATCTCATACGGAAGCTCCTTTCCGCACGCTTTGGAGAATGCCTTCACCATATCAAGCACGGAGTAGCCCACGCCTGTTCCGAGATTGATTACATCAAGCCCCGGGTTCGTCAGGATGTAATCTATCGCTTTTACATGCCCGACTGCCAGATCCACTACATGGATGTAATCGCGCACGCCCGTTCCGTCATGGGTGTCATAATCATCTCCAAACACGCCCAGTTTCTCAAGCGTTCCTACTGCCACCTGAGTAATGTAAGGCATAAGGTTGTTCGGAATTCCCTTCGGATCCTCGCCGATCCGCCCGCTCTTGTGCGCCCCTACCGGATTAAAGTAGCGCAAAAGGATTACATTCCACTCCGGGTCGGATTTCTGCAGATCCGTCATGATCTGTTCCATCATGGATTTCGTCCAGCCGTAGGGATTGGTGCACTGCCCCTTCGGGCATTCCTCCGTGATCGGTATCGTCTCCGGATTGCCGTATACCGTAGCCGAAGAGCTGAATACAATATTCTTAACGCCCACATTTCTCATAACATCCATAAGCGCAAGCGTTCCGGCAATATTATTGTGGTAATATTCCAGCGGTTTACGCACGGATTCGCCCACCGCCTTAAGAGCCGCACAGTGAATAACTGCGTCTATGCCCTCTTTCTCAAATACGGACGTGAGATTATCCTTGTCAAGCACATCTCCCTCATAGAAGATAACCTGCTTTCCGGTCAGTTCTTCTACACGCTTTACCGACTCTCTTGAAGAATTGGAAAGGTTATCATAGACAACCGTCTCGTAACCTGCGTTTAAAAGCTCCAGCGCCGTATGGCTGCCAATATATCCGGCCCCACCGGTAATCAATACTTTTGCCATATTACTATCCCTCCTGGTTGCTGTATTTTTCAATGATTCCTTTCATAGTATACCACTTGCGCTCCATATCTTCAACCAGTTTAAACTGCGTCCGCGCCCGATCCAGGTTATGGTGCTCCCGGTGTATCTTAAAATAAGTATCTCCCTGCAGATAGTCTGTCAGGAAACGCATGCCGCACTCAAATGTCATTACCTTCGCGCCCATGGGCATCAGCTCTATCTCTTTCTCCGTGAGTTTTCCTCCGCACCCTTCTATATAGCCTTTCGCGTACAGCTCAAACAGTTCCATGCTGCAGGACACTTTACTCAGATCTGTCTCATCTTCCGCAGCCGTGCTGGCGCCGAAACGAATCGAATCGCCAAAGTCATTTACTGCCAGACCCGGCATGACCGTATCCAGGTCAATCACACAGATTCCCTTTCCTGTCCTGTTATCTATCATGATATTGTTAAGTTTCGTGTCATTGTGCGTAACTCTCACAGGCACTTCCCCGCGGCTTAACAGACCAGAAAAATAGTTTGCCGTATCTTCCCTGTCCAGCACGAACTGTATCTCATCCTTCACAGAATCCGCCCTGCCCGCAATGTCCTTCTCCACTGTTTCTTTAAAAACCCGAAAGCGGGCCTTTGTGTCATGGAAACCCTTAATCGTCTCATGCAGCGTCTCTGCCGGATAATCCGCAAGGAGCCTCTGAAAATTGCCGAATGCCACCGCACTCTGATAAAAATGCTCGGATTTTTCCACTTTATCATAGCTGGTTGCATCCGTGATAAACTTATATGACCGCCAGTAATCCCCAAGGGAGTCCTTATAATAAGGCTTTCCGTCTTCTGCCTGCATGACATTCAGCGTCTCCCGTTCGGGGTCTCCTCCATTTTCTACTATCTTCCTGCGAAGATGGGAGGTCACGCCCGTGATATTTTCCATAAGCTCCACAGGCTTTTCAAAGACAGCCCGGTTCATCCTCTGGAGGATAATTTTGGCGCGCTCCCTTTCCCCGCATTCAAACTCAAGCAGGAACGTATCGTTAATATGCCCGCTTCCATAAGGGCTGACGCTCACCGGCTCCCCCTCATACCGGAAATGGCTGATTGCCTCGGCTCTCTGTTCTTCAGTTACCTTTGCCATCACTTATCCTCCCAGAGGTTCTTGGGATATACTCCCTCGTCCTTCATTTTCTGAATTGCGGCAGCCACGACAGGCTTGTCCTCCTTATAGGTCATGCCATACCATTTATCCGCGGATGCCAGCACCGCCACCGTCGCTTTGTCCTCCTCCAGCAGCCCGCTCACTACCGCAGGCAGGAAATACTCGCATTTCACAGGATTTTCCTCAAGCCCCCTGTCAAGGAATGACGGGAACCGATCCTTAAGCTCCTTTAAGATGCTGTTGGTAAAGCCCCACATATTCATAGATACGATCGTGTCTTCCGAAACCGGAATCCACGTCTCTCCGTCATCCTCCGTATATGCAATGCCGCCGTTCCGCTTTTCTATACGGGTTCTCTCATGAATCGCCACGAGCTCCCCGCACTCATTCATATCACAGATGCCGCGGGCAACATGCCCGTTATCCGTCACCGTATTGCCCAGCTTATAGCCAACCATCGTATAGCGGTACTTTTCGTCATCCCCATGCGCGGCAAGGTAATCATAAATCAGCTTAAACGCCTCCGCTCCATAATAATCGTCCGCATTGATCACCGCAAACGAGCTGTCAACCACATCCCTGCAGCTGAGGATCGCATGCCCTGTTCCCCACGGTTTCGTCCGCCCTTCCGGCACGGCGTACCCATCCGGGATATCGTTTACATCCTGGAACACATAGGAAACTTCCATGTATTTTGAAATCCTGTCTCCTACGCTTTCCCGAAAGTCTTTCTCGTTCTCCTTTTTTATAATAAATACAACTTTCTCAAATCCGGCTTTCCTTGCATCAAACATAGAAAAGTCCATGATAATATGCCCTTCATCGTCCACCGGGTCAATCTGCTTAAGCCCGCCGTATCGGCTCCCCATTCCTGCCGCCATAATCACTAATACCGGTTTCTCCATCAATTCTACCTCCTACCCTCTGTTTCTGTATTGATTTTATCACAAAACCATGTGAAAAGGAAAGCTTATCCGCCTCTTTTCCCAAAGGTCCGGATAAGCTTATCCTGTCATTTTCTAACCTTTTACGCCGCCGGACGTAAGTCCCGCAACCAGATGTTTCTCAATCACAAGGAACAACACGACAACCGGGATTGTCGCAAACAGCGATGTCGCGAACAAATACTGCCACTGGATAAAGTTGAATCCGTAGAATACATTGATGCCGACAGTTATCGGTTTAAATACATCTGTAGAAATCAATGTAAGCGCAATCGTGTACTCATTCCATGCATTGATGAATACGAAGATCAATGTGGTGATGATGCCTGGCGCCGCCATCGGAAGCAGCACCTTGATCAGCGCCCTTATTGTTCCGCAGCCGTCAATCTTCGCCGCCTGCTCCATCTCCGGGGAGATTCCCATGAACGTGCCGCGAAGCAGCCAGATTGCAAATGCCTGGTTAAACGCCGCATTCAGGAGTATCAGCCCAAGGATAGTATCATTCAGGTCGATCGTCACCATCATCCTGTAAATACCCACCAGGAGGACTACCGGAGAGAACATCTGGCTCATGATTACAGCGCCCATGAAGATTCCCTTCCCTTTGAATTTCATGCGGGCAAGGGCATAAGCCGCCGGAATGCCGCACAGTATCGCAAGCAGAGTGGCTCCTCCCGCAATAATTATAGAGTTCGTCAGATACTGAAATACCGGCGCCGCTGTCCAGATGTCGCTGAAGTTAGACCACCGCCACACTTCCGGCAGGAAATGGTCTATGGCGTACATCTCCTTCTTGTCCTTAAGAGCCGTAATGAACATTACAAGATAAGGATAGAGGATTACAACGCAGAGGACTACGACAAACACATACAAAAGCACTGTCTGCCATGGTTTTCTTTTTGATGACATTTAACTCTCCTCCTCTCCGCGAAGTGACAGAATCATATAAATGCTGGCACAGAACGCTAAAATCACAAAGCCGATAACAGATACGGCAGCAGCATGGCCGCCCTTGCCGTCTGTAAACGACAGCTTATACAAATATGTAACAAGAGTATGTGTCTGATCCGCCGGAGCGCCCTTGGAGATCGTCCAGACGATCGGGAAAGAGTTAAATACATAAATGATATTCAGCACCGTTGAAACCGTTAAGCTCGGCGCTACCAGGGGCAGCGTGATCTTGAACAGTTTCTGCCCGAAACTGGCACCGTCAACTGACGCTGACTCGTACAATGACCCGTCGATGCTCTGCAGACCTGACAGCACGCAGAACGTAACAAACGGAACCGTAACAAATATACCTACCCAGCACTCCCACGCAAACATGGAGCCGGCCGTCTTTGTCCAGTTTACAAAGCTGTCGATCAGCCCGAGTTTCTTTAAAAGGACATTTAATGAGCCGTAATCGGCATTAATGATATATTTCCAGATAACGGACTGGATGATGAGGGCTGTCGCCCACGGGAAAATAACAACCGCACGGACAAACTTACGCCCGCGGAAATCCTGGTTGAGAACCATCGCCAGAATAAATCCGAATACCGTAGACACCCCTACTACCACTACAGTCCAGATGATGGTGTTCTGCAGCGTATGCCAGAATGTTGGCTCCGCAAAAACTTCCAGATAATTCTGCACGCCGTTCAGCTCTTTTATGACACCGCTTCGGCCGACGTCGGAAAATGAAATCTTGAACACCGAAATAATCGGTATCAGAATCATGCTTACCATAAGTATTACACTCGGCAGTAACCAGACATACGGCTGAAACGCTGCCAGCGTCTTTTTCTTCATTGCCACGCCTCCTTAGACAAACTGTGAAACTACCGTTTTCACACATAAGTTTATATAAATCGAGGGCCGAAGCAATTCGGCCCCTCGACAGTTCACAATATAGTCGTTTATTTCGCAACAGACTCCTGAAGTTTGTCAAGAGCTTCCTGTGCGCCAAGTGTTCCGTTGCAAACCTGCTGTTCAACATCGATAACACCATTTCTAACATCCATCCACTCTGCTTTCTGCATCGGGTAGAACTTGCAGTTCGGAAGTACCGCGCAGAATGTCTTGAAGTACTCGCTGCTTCCTGTAGCGTCAGAACCTCCAACCGTGTATTTCTCAGCGTTAGCTGCAAGGTTTTCAGAAGCGTCCTGAGTTGCCGGAAGGAATCCTTCATATACCATGTAATTTGAGTATGTCTCGCACTCATAGAAAGCGTCGAAGAACTTTGTGATCGCTGCTGTACGAGCGTCTCCGCCTTCTTCATCCTTGAATGCCATCAGCTGGTCGCAAACACCAAGAGCTACCTTCTCGCCCGGAAGGTCAGCAGCCACATAGTTAACTTTAGAGTCAGCAGCAACCATGTTCATAGGCCCAATCATCATAGCAAGTGTTCCTGCGCTGAACGCGTCCTGAAGAGGATAACGTGTGTCAGTGAACGGTGCGGAGTTGCAGTAACCGCCATCGATGAGTGACTTGATATACTCAACAGCCTCTACATTCTCTTTGCTGTTAAGAGCCCAGTTGCCTTCATCATCGACGAATCCGCCGCCAAAGTTCCATGTATAGTAGGAGAATGCTGCCTGTCCTTCGTCTGTGGAAATATCAAGGCCCCACGGAACAATGTCTTTGCCGAATTTGTCCTGTACTGCCTTACAAGCTGTAAGCACTTCATCCCATGTTGTCGGCGGGTTCTCGATGCCAGCCTCTTTTAACAGGTCAACATTGCAGAAAAGCGAACGGCAGGATGCAAGGATCGGCAGCGCCCAAACTGTTCCGTCCATATCGTTCGACTCCCAGAAACTTGGAACAAAATTAGCCTTGAGTTCATCAGATACATAATCCTCTGCAGGCATCAGCAAATCATCTGCCACATAGTCAGCAAAACCGCTGATGTTCAGGATATCCGGCTGCTCGTTGCTGGAGATGCGAGTGTTGACAACATTGTAGATGTCGTTCCAGGAAACAATCTCAATGTTGAGGTCGATATCTTTGTTTGCCTCCTCGAATGTCTTCTCGAACTCTGTCCACCAATCCTGTGTGTAGTTACCATACTGGGAGATAATGATATCAAGGGCAACCTTGCCTGAATCTCCACCTTCACCACCGCCGCCGTCTTTCTTTCCGCATCCGGCAAACATGGTTCCTACCATCGCTGCACATAACAATACGCTGATAAGTTTCTTTTTCATACTTCTTCCTCCTTATGACAAATTTGTCTGAATGTTTCGTGTATTAATTGTATTACAAAACTGCACAAAAATATTTGTCTTATTTTCCCATTTATTTGTATTATCAGTCTTTTTGTCTTGATTTATTCACTTATCAAGGGTATGATATTGTTGAAATCGCACAAAGCTTTAGCAACATTTTAACAAAGACATGCAGGAGGACTTCTATGGGCTACAACGGCGTTGACTTGAAATACTCGATTTCTATCGGCAAAATCTACAGCATCCACTACTTTGAGTATATGAGCGATTTTTCTTTTGAGGGGGAGATACATAACTTCTGGGAATTCATATGTGTGGACAAAGGCGAAGTAGGCGTTACCGCCGACAAGACTTTCACCGTCCTGAAAAAGGGCGACATCGCTTTCCACCAGCCAAACGAATTCCACAGTGTACAGGCAACCGGGGAAACCGCCCCGAATCTGGTCGTAATCTCCTTTGAATGCCGGAGCCCCGCCATGGACTTCTTTCGAAAAGGCATATTCAAAATCGATGACCTGGAGCGGAACCTCCTGGCAAATATTATTATTGAGGCAAAGAACTGCTTTAGCTGCCGCCTGGACGACCCCTACCTCCAGAACATGCCGCAGAAAGAGTCACAGGTATTCGGCTCAGAACAGATGATACTCAATTACCTGGAGCATTTCCTCATCCACATGATCCGGCGGTATTCGGCTCCTGTTACCCCTGTGCTCAGCAGCCCCGTCAAGGCCGCCAAGCTCAAAAGCGACGATGAAATATTCAGCCGCATTACGGATTACCTTGAAAACAACGTAAGCAGCCACCTCACCATCGAGCAGATCTGCCACGACAACCTGATCGGGCGCTCCCAGCTCCAGAAGATCTTCCGCGAGCGGTGCAAAACAGGCATTATAGAGTATTTCTCGCGGATGAAGATCGATACAGCCAAAGAGCTGATCCGGACGGAACGGTTGAATTTCACGCAGATTTCTGAACGGCTCGGCTACACATCCATCCACTACTTCTCACGCCGTTTCAAAAAGGAAACCGGCATGACGCCCTCTGACTACGCCTCTTCCATCAAAGCGATGGCTGAGGGTAAATTTTAAAAAAGGAGGCCTTTCGATTCATGAAACCAACTTTAACTTTCGGGACAGAAATATTTACCGCAAGTCCCCTTGGAACCGCCGCCAGTGTTCCCGATTTGAATCCTGATGCGAAGCTCCAATACGCCGTTTCGCCTTTTCCTGACGAAGACGATGAAATCCGCGAGGGCTACGGAAGGCTTTACGCCTCATATCCTTACCGTCAGTACACTGGCTACAGACGCACCCTGGCAAACAAAGAGATGGCCACCGCCGTCCTGGAAAACGATTATTTAAAAGCAGTGTTCCTCCCCGGACTTGGCGGGCGGCTCTGGTCACTGACAGATAAAAGGACCGGCGAAAATCTTCTCTACACAAACGACGTCATCCGCCCCGGCAATCTCGCCTTCCGAAACGCCTGGGTAAGCGGCGGCGTGGAATGGAATATGGGCGTTATCGGCCACTCTCCTTTTACGATGGAGCAGATATTCACCGCAGAGCTTGAGGATGAACACGGGCTGCCCATCCTGCGTATGTACGAGTACGAGCGCATCCGAAAGGCGACATACCAGATGGACTTCTGGCTTGAGGAGCACAGCGCGTTTTTACACTGCCGCATGATGGTTTCCAACCAGACCGGACGGACGATACCTATGTACTGGTGGAGCAATATGGCCGCCCCCGAATATGAGGGCGGGCGCGTTATCGCCCCTGCGGTGGACGCCTACACTAATCTGGGAGACGGCGTGAGGAAGGTTTCCGCGCCCTTTGCCGGAGATACCGACGTAAGCTTTTATCAAAATATCCCGAACCAGATTGACTATTTCTTCAGCATCCCGGAGGATGCGCCAAAATATATCGCAAACCTTAATAAAGACGGTTACGGACTTCTGCACATGTCCACCGACGCGCAGAAAGGCCGCAAGCTGTTCTCCTGGGGAAATAACCAGGGCTCCGACAACTGGCAGGATTTTCTCACCGAGAATGCCGGCAGATACGTAGAAATTCAGGCCGGACTTGCAAAAACCCAGTACGGATGCGTTCCAATGGCACCTCACGGCGAATGGGAATGGCTGGAACTTTACGGACCCATACATACCTCCCCCACGGCTGCCTCCTCCCCTTACAAAGACGCCAAAGCCGAAATAGACGCCATCGTGCGGCTTAACTTCCGGGAGCTTAACCCGGAGCAGACCCTCGCCGATACAAAAGCACTCGCAGAAAAGAAAGGAAAACTTCTTTACTCCGGCAGCGGATACGCGGCTTTTGAAAATACGATTCGGGAATTTTACAAAGAACCCACTCTTCCCGGACATCTTGACTTCTCTGCACAGCCCGGTTCTTCCGCCCTTGAAGAAGACTACAGGAAACTCGCAGAATTTTTAAAAACCGGCATCTTTCCAGAATATCCCATCACAGATGCTCCCCGCGATTTCCTGTCGGATGACGCACTGCATAACCGCCTTGCAGAGACTATAGAAACAAAGAACAAAAATAACTGGTACGCCCAGTACCAGCTTGGATTAAGTTTCTTTATAAAAGGAGATGCCCGTCGTGCAGAAGAATGCCTTTTCGCATCCAACGGCATTATAGAAAATCCGTGGGCGTTGCACGCCCTTGCTGTATTGGAATTACAATCCGGCAATGAAAAACAGGCCGCCTCCTATATCACAGCAGGCTACGCCTATAGAAAGCATGACCTGTCCTACGTGAAAGAGACATGGAAAATCCTTCTTCTGTGCCACACTTATGACACGGTGATCTCCCTGTATGAATCGCTTCCAGAAGAACTCCAGGAGGAAAGCCGCATCCGATTTGGGTATCTGCAGGCGCTGTCTCACGCGGAACGCGAAACGGAAGTCCTCGACTATCTTGAGCATACGGACTTTGTTCTAGATGACCTGAGAGAAGGGGAGAAAGCTCTTGGCGAGCTGTGGCGCTCGGTGTATAAAAAAGCATATGGAAAAGAGGGAGAACTCCCCCAGAGATATAATTTTAATTCACTTTAATAATAAAATGCCAAAGAGTAACCACTATGGGCAGAACCGGTAACTTCGGCTCTGCCCAATTGCAATTCTCACTTTAAGCTCCCCCCGTCAAAGTATACACATAAACACCGGCAATGTCACAATTGACAGCAGCGTTGACACAAATATCGCCTGTGACGCAATCTCCGGATTGCAGTCATACTTATCCGCCAGTATCGCCGTGGTGCTGGCCATAGGCATAGCGCTCAAAAGTACCATCGTGCTGCACAGCACGCTGTCAACGCGAAGCAATCTTAATACCCCCAGGATCAGCAGCGGATACGCCGCCAGCCTGAGCACGCAGTAGTACAGCACATCCCGGTCGAACATCCGCCGGATGTCCGACTCTGCCAGCATCGCTCCAATTGCAAGCATAGAGACAGGAACCATGCATTTGCTGATTCCCTCCAGGGTATTTTCAAGGAATACCGGGAACCTGACCTGGAACATCATCAAAAGCACCCCTAAGAAAACCGCAATGATGCACGGATGTTTCACAAGCTTTTTATATGCCTCCTTGCGGTCTACATGGGTAAAAAGGGCAAGCCCCGACGACCACATGGTAAGGCGCACCGGAATCTGAAAAAAGGACGTATAAAGCACACCCACCGCGCCGTAGAGGGAGTGGATAATGGGAATCCCGATAAAGCTGGAATTCGAGACAATAATCCCATATGTAAATATCCTGCCCTTCTCCTTAGGGCAGCGAAGAAAGCAGTATTTTCCAAAAAGTATACTGAACATCTGAATCCCAAGGGAAATCAAAAATGCTCCGGAGCAATTTTTGATAAATTGCTCCGAAACATTCATCTCACCCATAAATGAGCTGATAATATTACAGGGAAGTATCAGATTCACCGTGATATCCGACAGGCACTTCTGGCCTTCCTTCGTGATAATCCCTATTTTTTTCAGTGTAAGCCCAATCATAATCAGCAAAAACAGCGTAAGCTGCAGATGCACCATCTGGGTAAAAAGCGCCATATTTCCTCAAACCTTAATCACTTCATAGTTTATGCTAATACTAGCTGTTATACTTTTGCTTGTCAAGCTCTTTTTCTTTTGCGTTCACGATCACGTTTACCGCCGCGTCGCCGATTACGTTGAGCGGCAGGAGCGCCATCTCTACCGGGCGGTTGATCGCTACGATCAGGGCATAGCCGATAAGGCAGGCGTCTGTCGTCCAGCCCATTCCGGACAGCACTGTGAAGATCATGGTCGTTCCTGCAATTGGGATTGCCGGAGTTCCTGCTGCCGCACAGATAGAAAGGAAAGCCATGACGATCATATTAGCCGGCGTAACTTCAATCCCCGCGCTGGTCGCGATAAATGTAACTGCAAACATATGCATGACCGTTGTTCCGTTCATATTGATAGTCATGCCGGTAGGCAGTACAAAGCTTGTAATCTCCTTGCTGCATCCAAGCTCGTCGATACATGTCCTCGTGTTCAGCGGGAGACATGCCGCGGAGGAGTTGGTGGAGAACCCGAAGATGCCGACTTTCGCAATCTTCTTGATAAACTTTACCGGATTCTCCTTTGTGGTGATCCAGATTCCCAGCGGATAGAGGGTTGCCACCAGGAGGAACAGGGTGAGCATCGCAGATACCACGTACGTTGCAACAGGAGCCAGATACTCTACGCCGTAGATTGCAAACGTCCTGGAAATCAGGCAGAAGATTGCAACCGGACCGATTTTATTGATCAGAAATGTAAGCCACATATTGATAACTTCGCTTAAGTTTTCCAGCACCTTCTTAAGCGGCTCTCCCCGCTCGCCCATCTGGTTCAGGCAAAGCCCGAGGATAATCGCCACGACCACGATTGCGAGGATGCTGTTATTCGTGCTGGCCGCGTCTGTAATGTTGGACGGAACCGCATTTACCACAACTGCCAGCGGGTTGAACGCGTCAATGGTCGCCGCCTCCGCAACGCCCTCGCTTGGAAGTGTGACATTAAAAAGCCCCATCGACTTTACAATGTACGCAATAGTACAGCCAAGAGCCGCGCCGCACACATAGAACCCGAAGAATCCTGCCAGGGTCGTTCCCGCAATCCGCCCAAGCTTTGTGGAATTGGAGATGCTGCACATCGCAAGGCTCAAAGACACCAGTACAAGCGGCACGATAGCGAGCTGCAGGCCCTTCATGAAAATCTGCCCGACGATATAAAAGATACCGATTGCGCCGACACCCTCCGAAACGGTGATATCCTGGAACAGCAGTTTATTTACGATGGCCCAGCCCTCCTCAGAGATAACATTTTCCCGCAGGAAAAGGAACAAAAGCCCCACGGCAAGGCCGCCCACAAGGGCGATCATCATTTTCTTCACAACGGACATCGGCTCTTTTTTGTTCGTTTCATTGCTCATTTTACTTCACTCCTTTGTATTTTTTTATCAGTTCTAGAGATGCTTAATCTCAATGCCTTCCTCTGCAAATGCCTTCCGGATCCTCTGCACAAATGCCAGCGCCTTCGGCCCGTCTCCGTGTACGCACAAAGTATCCCCCTTGATGTCAAGCTCCTTGCCGTTAATGGATGTTACCTTCCCCTCTTTAATCATCCGCACGCAGCGGGCAATCGCCACATCCTCATCCGTAATCATGGAGCCTTCCATTTTCCTCGGAACTAGAGACAGATCGTCCATGTACGCCCGGTCCGCAAATATCTCCGACGCCGTCCTAAGCCCCTTGCTCTCCGCAATCTGCCCCAGCACCGCCCCGGCGCAGTAATACACGATCAGGTCTTTGTCAAAATCGGTGATTGCCTCCACGATAGCCGAAGAAATCTCCTCGTCATACTGGCACTGGTTCCCCATCGCCCCGTGGGGCGCCACATGTGAAAGTTTCATGCCGTAGCTCTTTGTAAACGCCGCCAGCGCGCCGATCTGGTATTTCACATAATTCTTCACTTCCTGATAAGAAAGCACCATCTTCCTGCGCCCGAATCCCATCAGATCCGGATATCCCGGGTGGGCGCCCACCATCACGCCCCGCTCCTTCGCCATGCTTACCACCCTGTCCATGACCATCGGGTCTCCCGCATGCCATCCGCAGGCAACATTTGCCGTCGTCACATACTGGATGATCTCCGCGTCGCCGCCCAGCTTGTACGCGCCAAAGCTCTCGCCCATGTCGCTGTTCAAATCAACACTGTACATCTTCGTTTCCCCTTTCATCTTTTTTCATCTTTCGCTTTATTTTATTTGTTCACTACATTCTGGGGCTCGCCATCCACAAAGCATCTGAGGTTGTCCGCCGCGATATCCATCAGTCTCTGGCGCGACTCCTTCGGCGCCCACGCGATATGCGGCGTAATGATCATATTTTTCGCCTCAAGGAGCGGGTTGTCCATCCGGATCGGCTCCGTAGAGACGACATCCACTGCTGCCCCTGCCACCTTGCCGCTGTTCAGCGCGTCTCTCAAGTCCTCCTCCACGATAAGCGGGCCGCGCGAATCATTAATAATCATCACTCCGTCCTTCATCTTCGCAATGGTATCTTTATTGATGATTCCTTCCGTCTCCGGGAACAAAGGGCAATGGAGGGAGATCACATCCGACTCCGCAAGCAATGTATCAAGGTCTGCGTAGCGGCACGTCTCACTCTCAAGCTCCGGGCGTTTGAATGCATCGTAGGCAAGAACCTTCATGCCAAGCGCCTGTGCAATCTTTCCCGTATCCTGCCCGATGCGCCCGAACCCGATGATTCCCATAGTCTTTCCGGCAAGCTCCACAAGAGGATGATTCCAGAAACACCAGTCCGCATTGTTTGTCCAGTCTCCCTTCTTCACGCAGTCAGAATGTTCGCCGATGTGGTGGCACAGCTCAAGGAGCAGCGCAATCGCATACTGGGAAACAGCCGCCGTTCCATATGTAGGAATATTCGACACTGGGATGTTTTTCTCTTTCGCCGCCGCAATGTCCACGATGTTGTAGCCTGTGGCAAGCACTCCTACAAACTTGATGTTGGGGCATGCGTCAAAGGTTTCCCTCGTAAGCGGCGTCTTATTGGTGTATACCGCCTCCGCATCGCCAATCCTGGAAACGATATCTTCCTCCTTCGTCCTCTCATAAACAGTAACTTCTCCGAACCTTTCCATGCCCTCCCAGCTAATGTCGCCCGGGTTCAATGTGTAACCATCCAGCACTACGATTTTCATGTTTCACTTACCTCCATTTATTTCATATTTTTTTCTTTCTTATCATTTCTAAACTCTCGTATTCAGCCGTTTCTCCAGCCCGTCAAACTCCTTCTCCTGCCGCACGTAAAGCTCCTGGGCCAGCTCGATGCCGACCTCGATAAACCGCACCTTGTAGCCTGCCATGCTCTGCACTAGCTTTGGCAGGTCCACCGAGATGACGCTGCCAATCTTCGTATATCCCCCGGTGCTCTGCCTGTCCGCAAGCATGATGATGGGCTGCCCGTTGGGCGGCACCTGTATGGAACCAAAAGAAATCCCGTCCGTGATGATATTCCCGTCACCGATGTGCCGGAGCGGCTCTTCCCGCTCAAGCCGGCACCCCATCCGGTCAAACTCATTGGTAATCTTCGCACCGTACCAGAAGAAATTCCTGCACTCTTCCTCGGTAAATTCACAATCCTGCGGCCCCCTCACCACCCGGAGGGTCAGCTCCTTTTTCGGAAATGTCTCCGGCGTAAGTCTCCTGAGATACATATTCGGCAGAGAAGACTTCGCACCCGTAAACCCAATCCGGTCGCCCTTTAAAAGTTTCCTTCCGTCCATCCCGCCAAGCTCATTTCTCATCAGTGTGGACTTGCTCCCCATCACCGGACGTATATCAAGCCCTCCGGCAAATGCAAGGTACGCCCGGCAGCCGTTTCCATTGGTCATCCCGAAGGAAAGCAGCGCGCCTGCCGGAATCTTCACCGCCTGATACATGGGCGCCGGTTCCCCGTCAATGTTCGGAGACATGTCCGCTCCGGTAATCGCGACGATATTCTCCTCCTCGAACCGGATTGCCGCTCCCTGGAAGGTCATCTCAAGCGCACCCTCGCCCCGCTCATTTCCCGCCAGAATATTTGCAATGCGAAAAGACCTTGCATCCATCGGCCCGGCCGGAGACACGCCGAACTGCTGATACCCGAACCGTCCTTCGTCCTGTACCGTCGTGAGGATTCCGGGGTTTTCAATTACAATTCCCATCTACTTCACCCCTCCCTCTTTCTTGTAAGTCCTTACCTGATAAGTTCCTTTCAGCACATCCGCCCTGATTTTTTCATATTCCCGCTGATTGACCGGCACATACTTAATCCATTCCCCCGCATGGACTAAAAACGGGTCTTTTTTCGTGTAATTGCAGATCGTAAGGGGCGTTCCTCCCACAATATTCCACCCGCAGGGCTGCGGAAACGGAATCAGATTAGAAAGATCAAGCTGCGCCACGATGGACTGCCCGGCAATCTTTACCCTGGGCGACTCCCGCCTCTTAAAGTGGAACGGCTCCTCAAACCTTGCCGCGTAGGCATGGCCCGGCGCAAAGCCAAGCATGTACGTGTAATACTCGTGCTCCGAATGCATCCGGATAAATTCCCTCACCGACACATCCTCAAATCTGGCGCAGTCCTCAAGATCCGGCCCCAGCTCGCCGCCGTAGCAGATTGGAACCTCCTTGACTATCCCGCCCTCTTCCTTCACGCCTTCCAGGCTCCCAAGCCGCCCTTCAATCTCCGCCTTAAGCTCTCCGAACCGAATCACCTGGGGCCTGTAGTGGACCATCAGCGACGCGTAGGTAGGCACCATCTCCGTAACCCCGTCAATGGGGTTCTTTGTCAGATCCAGCATTAACCCGCGCACCTTCTGATTCACTTCCAGGCTGATCTCATCCCCCATCTGGACGGAAATCGCCGTGTCGCCCGAAATCAAGAATTTTGCCTCCATCTGGAACTCCTTTCTTCGTCTGTGCAGTTTGTGCACATTGACTATTTTGCTCTATATTTATTATTAATTTTCTTTCACTTTATTTACTAATTAGAATATATCACACCCGAAACATTTTAAAAAATGAATTATTTGTCTATAATATATTAATGATTTTTATAATTGGGCGTAAAAAATTCCGGCAGGGATTCTCCTGCCGGATAACTGTAATATGCCTTATTAAATTCCGATTCACTTAGTCAAAAACCGTAGCCTCAAGTATCTCCGCCAGCACCTCCGGTTCTTCATCGCCTTCCAGGGAATACATCATCCCGTCCTTGATAAGCACCAGTTTCCTGCGCTCATCTTCTCCCGGCAGCAGATGCGCCTGCTCGCCGCCCACCAGGATTCCTCCCGTACTGTGCCCGGCAATCTCCGCCCTGACGTAATCCTCCGCCGGCCGTTGTGTGAAATGCAATTCATAAACTCCGTCTCGTCCGTTGCTCTTATCGCTTGTATATGCATGCTTTGTTTCAAAATAATCTATCCGCTCTTCCATTGAGCACGGTTTATAATAATCCGGGATATTTTTCAGCTCTTTCGGCGTATACCGTTTCAGCATCTCTTCACTGGGTGTTTTCCACCAGTCCGGCTCCGCCGCCGGCTCTTGTGCAAATACTGACTCCAGCATCCCTGCCAGCTTATCCGCATCGCCATGGCCGGCAATACTATATAGATATCCGTCCCTCACATATAGTATATTGCGATATTCATCATCATCCGTTATGAGATACGCCTTCTTGCCGTCAATATATATTATCTTCGCCTTTTCTCCATTGGATGTAACCGAGAAAGATGTGTCTAACGCCGTTTTCATGTCCATCTGCTCATAAAACATCGTCCATCCCTCTTCATCCATATATCCTTCCATATAATCCAAAAATACATCACAACTCGTATATACATAATCTTTTTTATATTCCGGCAGCGCATTCAGCCTGCGTACCTGAAAGGTTTCCGGCGTAATAGCCTCTCCTTTTGACAGCTCGTCATCCGCAAGCTCCTTGAAAGAAATATCCGTATGGTCCGGAAGTGTAAACTCTAAAAGCTCATACATCTTTTCATGCAGGGGATCTATGGCTGATACTGCCGTGCCGCTCACCGCAATGAAAATCACGGCAGCGGCCGCTATCCGCAACCATTTCCTCTTCCTGCCGAAACCGTTCCTTTCTGACTTCTCACTCCCGCCTTTTGGGGTTGCTGCAAGCTCCTCCATCCTCTGCCTGTATTCCGGCGAGAACTCATGCTCCCCCGCCTTTTCCGCCATCCGCTCATACACGGAAGACTCCATCTCAAAAGCCCTGGCCACGGCCTCCTTCAGCAGCCCGTCTGTCAGGATTTCCTTGCTCATATCACCCCTCCTTTCAAAAAGCGTGTCGTCCGGCTCTCTGCAATCCTCTGCTCCACTATCTTTTTTTCCATTATTTTCCTGGCCCGCCTTGCGATCTGCCTGGCATTGCTCTCCGTCATCCCAAGCGTCCTTCCGATCTCCACATACGACATGTCGTTATAATAATGCAGATACAATACCATACGGCATCTTTCCGGAAGTTCCAGCACCATACGCGCGATAGCATTGGCAAATGTCTTCTGCTCTATCTTCCCCTCTATGTCCTGAAATTCGTCCGCCAGTTCCTCCAGCAAGTTAAAGTCTCCCGCTGCTGCCTCTTTCCTCTTCTTGTTCTTATTATAGATATGGATCGCCTTATTCTTCACGATAACCATAAGATACGCCCAAGTCTCCCGGGAATACACATCCTGACCGTCAATGCGGCTAAGGTTCCCTGCCAGCGCCTCAAACGCATCCTGCACCGCATCCTCTGCATCCTGGACATTGCGAAGAATCCCGTAAGCAACCGAAAACATCTTTTGTTCGTAATGGCGGTATATCTTTTCGAATTTTTCCTGATCCTGAGAATCAATGATTTCACTCAGATATAGCTGTACCATCTCAAGTTCCCTTCCCTCGGTGTCATTTTACTTCAATCAATATCCCCAAACTTCTGCAGCCGATACAGCCTTCTGGCATTCTCCCCCGTCTGCTTTATCACTTCCTCGCCGGATACTCCCTTAATCCGCCCGATCTCCTCCGCCGTATACTTTATGTAGGAAGAATTATTTCGTTTCCCGCGGTATGGCTCAGGAGCAAGATAGGGACAGTCCGTCTCCAGCACGATTGATGCAAGCGGTACCTCCTCCACCGTCTCCTTAAGCTTTCTTGCGTTTTTAAAAGTCACCACGCCGCCGACTCCGATATAATACCCCATCTTCACATACTCAAGCGCCATCTCTTTTGAGTAGGAATAACAGTGAATCACACCGTCAAGGCCCTTTCCATGCTCCTTCACAGCCTCCATGGTATCCTGCGCCGCTTCCCGGCTGTGGATGTTCACCGGAAGGTTTAATTCCCGAGCAAGGCCGAGCTGCCGGATAAACCATTTTTTCTGAACGTCATGGGATTCATTGTTCCAGTAATAGTCGAGGCCGATTTCCCCCACTGCCACAACCTTCTCATTTTTAAAAAGCTCTTTCATGCGGGAAAATCTTTCTTCATCAAGGCTGCCAACTTCATCCGGGTGGACTCCCACCGCCGCATACATAAACGGATATTTCTCCGCCATAGCTATAACACGTTCGCAAGATTCATATGCGGCGCAGACGTTGACAATCGTGCCGACGCCGTTTTCCACCATGGATTCTAAAAGACTTTCCCTGTCTCCGTCAAATTGTTCATCATCATAATGTGCATGGGTATCAAAAATCATTCTGCCGCATCTCCTCAGTCATTCTAATATCCTGCTTTTATTGTAACATCATGAATAAGGGCAGTCAATTGCCTGATGCTCTGGCGCATTTATTTTTGATTTGCAAAAGCCCTTCTTTGAATGATCTGATCGACCATTTGGATCATTATGCGCGCCTCGTAGGCATTGACCATATATGCCTGGGGCTGGATTATTACAAAGGCTCCGAGCCTTTCACAAGAAATCCAGACCCCTGAAACCATGTGCCAATGGGTTCCCGCATTGAAATCCCACGGTTATGCTGACACAGACATACGAAAAATACTTGGAGAAAACCTCCTCCGCTATTATAGGGAAACATGGTAACATATTATTAAAAAAAGCGCCTGCCAACACTTTCCTGGCAGGCGCCTTTCTTCGGCTTTCTCCTAACTATATAAGCCAAACACCTGGCTACAGCATCTGCGCTCTCAGCTCCTCCGCTGTCTTTTGCGACAGCATCCCCGGCGCCACGTCAAACACGCTCTTCGCCCCGTTCTCTCCTGCTTTCGACAGTCTGTATGCCGCCCTTGCATAGCACACAAGCACGCTGGCTGTGAACTCCGGGTTGGAATCCAGTTTCAGGGAATATTCGATCACATGCTTATTGCCCTCGCATCCCGTCTCGCCGCTTCGGATGACAAACCCGCCGTGAGGCATCCTGCTGTGGTTCGCTTTCAGCTCTTCCTCTGTGACAAAAGTCACTGTCGTATCATACTCGTCAAAATAATTCGGCATAGTTTTGATCGCCTGCTCAATCGCCGCCTGGTCTGCCCCGTCCTCAGCAACTACATAACATTCTCTCAAATGCTTATCTCTTGTGGTAAGCTTTGGCTCGCTTCCGCTCCTTACATTATTCACTACCTCCTCAACAGGAACCGTGTACTGAATGGCATTCTTAACCCCGTCAATACGCCGGATTGCATCGGAGTGCCCCTGGCTCACGCCCTTGCCCCAGAATGTATACGTGCTGCCCTGGGCCAGTATAGCCTCCGCATACAAGCGGTTTAAAGAGAACATCCCCGGATCCCAGCCCACAGAGATGATGCTCACATTGCCGCCCTCCTTCGCCGCCTTATCCACATTCGCGAAATACTCCGGTATCTTTGCGTGGGTGTCAAAACTGTCAATGGTGTTAAAGTTCGCCGCAACCTCCGGCCCGATCACCGGAAGGTCTGTAGCCGACCCGCCGCAGAGCACCATCACGTCAATCTCATCCTTCATAGAAAGCATGTCATCAAAGCGTCTCACCTCCACGCCTTCTGTCTTAACCGACACCGACTCCGGCGCTCTTCTGGTAAAGACTGCCCTAAGCTCCATATCTTCATTACGGGCAACTGCCTGCTCGACACCCCGCCCGATATTTCCGTAACCCACAATTCCGATTCTGATTTTTTCCATAAAACACACATCTTCCTTTCCTGAATATAGCTGCATCTTTGCCCGCATCATACACTCCATGCCGCGGGCGTTTCTTTCTTCTCTCTAATCCGCGTATTAACAGATTTCGGCTCCTGCCGGCATCTCCTTCTCCGGCGTCATAAGCGCCAGATTCCCATCGGCATCCTCGGCGCAAAGGAGCATTCCCTCAGACAGCACTCCGGCCAGTTTCGCAGGTTTCAGGTTCACAAGAACCATCACCTTCTTGCCTACCATCTCTTCCGGAGAATAGTGCGCTTTGATTCCCGACACGATCTGCTTTACCTGGCTGCCGATCTTCACCTGGGAGCAAAGCAGTTTCCTTGACTTCTTTACTTCCTCGCAGGCAATAATCTCGCCTACCTGGAACTGCATCTTTCCAAATTCCTCAAAAGTAATCTCCGGTTTCGCCTCAATATCAATCACGTTTTCCTCTTCCTTATCTGACACGCTCTCAGATTCCTCAACCGGAGGGTGAAGTTCTTCCACCTTCTTAAGCACTTCCTCCATGTCCAGCCTTGCAAATAATATCTCCGGTTTCTCCACTACCTTGCCGTCTCCAAGCTGCGCCAGTATCTTCTCCGAAGTCTCCGGCATAAACGGCGCCAGCTGTCTCGCTCCGGACTTGATGCTCTCAAGGAGATTGTAAAGCACCGTCTCAAGCCGGTCCTTTTTCTCCTCCTCTTTCGCAAGAGCCCAAGGCATAGTCTCGTCAATGTATTTGTTGCACCGCTTAAACAGATTGAATATCTCCGTGATCGCATCCGCCACCCGGAGGTCGTCCATCTTCTTTTCCACAACCTGCGGCGTTCTCTCCACAACTGCTTTAAGGTCAGCGTCAACCGCCCCATCATCCCCGCTCAGCGTCACGCCCTTATCCGTCACTGCGCCGCCGAAATACTTATTCGTCATGGAAATCGTCCGGTTCACCAGATTGCCGAGCGTATTTGCAAGCTCAGAGTTAATCCGCTCTACCAAAAGCTCCCAGGAAATCACCCCGTCGTTGTCAAACGGCATCTCATGGAGCACGAAGAAACGCACCGCATCCACGCCAAAGAAGCCAACCAGCTCATCCGCATAAAGCACATTTCCCTTAGACTTGCTCATCTTCCCGTCGCCCTGAAGGAGCCACGGATGCCCGAAAATCTGCTTTGGCAGCGGCAAGTCAAGCGCCATCAGGAAAATCGGCCAATATATCGTATGGAAACGGATAATGTCCTTCCCAATCAGGTGCAGGTCCGCCGGCCAGTTCCTCTTAAACTGTTCCGTGCCCTCGCCCTCCGCGTCATATCCGATTCCCGTAATATAGTTGGTCAATGCGTCCAGCCATACATACACCACATGCCTGTCGTCAAAGTCCACCGGGATTCCCCATTTGAATGATGTTCTGGATACACACAAATCCTGCAGCCCCGGGAGAAGGAAATTGTTCATCATCTCATTTTTTCGTGACACCGGCTGGATAAACTCCGGGTGTGCGTTGATGTGTTCAATGAGACGGTCCGCATATTTGCTCATTTTAAAGAAATAAGCCTCCTCCTTCGCAGGTTTCACCTCCCGCCCGCAATCCGGGCACTTCCCGTCCACAAGCTGAGACTCCGTCCAGAAAGACTCGCAGGGCGTGCAGTAAAGCCCTTCATAAGATCCCTTGTAAATGTCTCCCTGCTCATACAGTTTCTTAAAGATTTTCTGTACTTCCCGCTCATGATCCGCGTCCGTTGTCCTGATAAATTTATCATGGGAGGAATTCATCATATTCCAGATGTCCTCTACCTGGCCCGCCACTTTGTCAACATACTCCTTCGGCGTGATGCCCGCCTCCTGTGCCTTAAGTTCAATCTTCTGGCCGTGCTCGTCCGTTCCTGTCTGGAAGAACACGTCATATCCCTGGCTTCTCTTATACCTGGCGATAGCGTCCGCCAGTACAATCTCATAAGTGTTTCCGATGTGCGGCTTGCCCGACGTGTAGGCAATGGCCGTCGTCATATAATACTTTTTCTTTTCCATTATTGTCATCTCTCTTTCTTATAATATTGTTTCCCGCAAAATGTCACACAAAATCCTGCCCGGCATATAAATAAAAAAATCTCCCCCGATTACAATAATCAGGGAAGACGAGCAGGCCCGTGTTACCACTTCCATTCATCTGCACCTCGCAGTACAGACCTTATCAGGTGCTGCAGACACCTCACCGCTGTAAAGGGCGGACCCATTACGGCTTGCAGGATTAATTTTCCGATGCTCCTGCTCACCGCACCGCTCAGAACCCATCTTCCGCATATCTCCCTCTTATCCCTCTCAGCATCCTCCCTGCCGCTCTCATCCGCACGATGCAGATTCCCGCCATCCCAGAGATTCAGGATTTCTCTGTAAAGTTTTCGAAATGCGTACTCTTTTCGTCACTGCGTTTGCATTATTCCATTACCTGAAAATCAGATATTTCAAATCGTAGCATATAACCTTAAGAAATGTCAAGAGTTAGCAATAAATTTAAGATAATAGCGCGCTCAGGCTTAAAGAACCTTCTCAACAATCTCCAACGGCACGTCTAAAAGCTCCGAGACCTGTTTTGCATCCCTTAATTTTGAATACAGTTTTTTAATAGTGTCTTCCGTTACTTGTGCCGTTACCTGCTTTGTAACCCTCTTCGTTATCTCATCCTCGATGATGTCTATATCCAGTACCAATGCTTCTTCCATCATATCATTTAGTCCCCCTTCCGCCAATTCCTCATAGTGGGCGTACAGATGCCCATATAGTTTCCGAATCAGCCTTCGGAGCCTCCCTGCGTCCGCCGCCGTGATGTTCCCCGCCCGCTGATTCTCATTGATTACACTGATTATATCATCCAGTACCAGCTTCCGCAAGGCTTCCATATTCTCCAGAGTCCGCTCCTTCTTCAGGCTGTCTCTCAGCTTTAAGAGCATGAATGGTATCAGGATTATCATCCTGCGGCGGCTTAGTTCTTCTATGCTGTGCTCCAGCAGTTTGAACACCGGAATTTTGTACTCAAAGCTCCCCTGGATTCCAAAATCCAGGATAAGCGTCTTTGTGTCCGGCATCCCGTTGTGCCTATAGAGCTGGATGACACGGGGTTCCGGAAATCTCAGGATATCCTCGCCTGCTCCTTCCCTCAGTGCATAGCGGTAGCCATAATCAAATACGTGAAATTCTATCTCCTCATCCTCATACATCTGCGCCTCCATATGATAGGAGTGCCTGCCGTTTACCGTAAGGATCGTGTCTGCGATTGTCCGTTTCAGATTGTCATCGTGGTTTTCTGTCCAATTGTATGTAATGGTACTGTCTGGAGGATAATCTGTACCGAAAAGTCCGTTAATCAGCCCTATGACCGCTCTCGCGGACAGCGTAAGTATCTTCTTGAACATACTGTCATAAATAGGCACTACGCCCTTTTTATCGTTTTTCATAAACATTTTACCTACATGGGAATGCCATGCTTTTTCCTTTCACAATATTAAGATAAAAATATCACATACAGCAAACTCCTTTTTAAAAAGTATATTTACGCAGCCATAATAACCACCTTCTTTTTACTTTTTTATAAATGCGGGTATATATGAAAGAAACTTTCAGATAAATATACCGACTCCCCGCTGGTGCGGAGATATAGAACTGCAAAACCATTTGAAACAGTTTTGAGATGATGTAATGTTATCACACAGGATAAGGATTTGCAACTGTTAATTCAGAATAATGCCCTGCACTAGAATGCCCTGCGGAAATACTTATGGAATTCTTCTCCATTCTCTGCTATAATCTTTTCAGTCATATTCTATCAAAGGAAAGGAAGGATATACATGGATTATAAACCAACCGGCGTCTGCTCTCAATTGATTAGGGTAGATGTTGAAAACAACATTGTAAAACACGCAGAGTTTATAGGCGGCTGCAGCGGAAACACCCAGGGAGTTGCATGTCTCGTTCAGGGAATGGATGTAGACGATGCCATCTCCCGGCTGGAAGGAATCAAATGCGGCTTTAAATCGACATCCTGCCCGGATCAGCTTGCAAAAGCGCTGAAAGCCGCAACAGGAAAATAATTGTTTGCAGCAAAAATTGGCTGCTGAGAAGCGGAAAACGGATACCTACGGTATCCGTTTTCCTATCCGCAATTGGCCTGGGAAAGGCTGTGACACACACCGCTCGTGGCAAACATCTGCAACGCAAAGCCACGCCCTGGCAGATTCCCTTCTGCCAGTCCCGCAAGGGCAAATTACAAATCACCCCTTGGGCATACGGGTATACTTTCTCGCAATGCTTGTCTCACTAACAGTCTGTATGTTCTGTGCCTTCGGCGGTGTTTGTCACAGCCTTTCCCTTCGGTGCCTCGTTATCGAGAACTCGTTAAGATTCGCCGCGAAGAGCCACTGGTATACTCTCCGCAACTATTGTTTTGGTCACTCAAAGAATAACCCATCTGTAAAGCTGCTGCTCATGTCGTTGCCTGCCGAGTGTATACATCTCACCCGATAGTAATAACCACCCTCTACATTTAATTCTTTAGTAGATGATAGCCACTCCTCATTCTCCTCATGCACAATCCAACTATCGTATGTCTCCCATTCTGTATCCTCTTCTTTCGCACGTTCTACTATAACGGCTATTCCGATTCGTTCCACAGGATGAGCTGCAAGAGTGCTGCCGCCAACATAAAGATTTCCATTGGCCAATCTGACACATTTGGAATATCCCACAACTAAATCATCGCCGCGGGTGATTGGCGTTGCATACCCAATTGATTCGTCCTTATCCATTAAATAAGAACCGTCTATCTGTTTCACGTCTTCCCGGGCATGAACATCAAGACTCACACTAAGCATAAGGAACAATACAAGCAAGATGCAACTAACAGACTTTACTTTTGTTTTCTTCATCTCCTACCTCCACCTCTTCCTCAAGTCCTCATATTAATAGACACGCGAACTGCAAAAAACTGACGCGTTTTTTACAAAAAATATAAATTTTTTAAAATTAATTTGAAATGTTCTTTCGATATGTTCCCAGCCAAAAAATATTGTAACTTTTGATAAGTAAATCGTACCGTACATTTTATTTGTCCGCTCCCTCTCCTTCGATATACCATTAAGTTTGCTACTGTGTTCCCCATCTTTATATCTTCTTCTTCAATCAGTTCATCCTCTGCATCTATGCCAAAAGAAAAATCATAATATCCTGCACTAATCATATACCAAAGGTTTTCTCCTTCATACTGATAAAGCATCTCAACCGTCTGAAGTTCTGCATCCAAATTCATCCTCTCGAATTCCATGCCTTTTTTTTCTACCAGCCTTACCGCATCAATACCAAAACTTTCTCTAATCTCCTGATATGCTCTCTCTTCTTTCTCATCCTCCAGTACCTTATTCTCATTTCCTGAATTTATCTTTAAAATCCGCCTCTCCCCCACTATCTGCTCAATAGCCGAGGCAAACTTCTCCCCTGTACCCATGCTTGTTGTTCCGTAAACGCACACCAATGCAAACATTGCCGCCGCAGACGCAAGCCACTTCCATTTCTTTCTGCCCCGGCATCCTTTTCCGGCGGCATTTATTTCCCGCATTTTCCTGCCAAGCTCCAATGCCTCCCGGTCTTCCTCTGAAAGCGCTGCATACACGCTTTCCTTTTCATATATGTCAATACGAGTCTTTAATTTTTGCCACACTTTATCTTTCTGTCCGTCCGACAGTTCTTCCGTCTCAGAGCGCTGCACCCTCTCCTCTATCTCATCTGCCTCCCGGTACAGATTTTCCCTGATTATCTCTTCAAACTCGTCTCTTTTATTTGCCATCCTTCGCTCCCCTTAAAAACAAGTAATTGTATCATTTCTTTCTTGACCAAATCTCTTACAATCGTATAATATATATTATATAACGGAACGGGCGGACTTTGTCCGTTAATGTATTATTTATCCTGGGAGGTTTTTATGAAACGTATTATCTTAACAGGCGGCGGCACCGCCGGACACGTCACACCTAATATTGCCTTGCTGCCGCGTCTTAAGGAATTGCACTATGACGTCCACTACATCGGCTCTTATAATGGCATTGAAAAAGAATTGATTGACCAGTTTGCCATACCTTACCACGGAATCGCCACAGGCAAGCTGCGCCGCTATTTCAGCGTCCAGAACTTCACCGACCCTTTCCGTGTCCTCAAGGGCATGAATGAGGCCAAGAAACTGGTAAAGCTCCTAAAGCCCGACGTTATCTTTTCCAAGGGTGGATTCGTGTCGGTTCCCGTTGTGCTTGCCGGAAAAAGATGCCGTGTTCCTGTCATCATACACGAGTCGGATATGACTCCGGGCCTTGCCAATAAGCTGTCTATGTCCGCAGCCAAAAAGATATGCTGCAATTTCCCTGAGACACTGGACTATCTCCCTGCGGGAAAGGCTGTCCTTACAGGCTCCCCCATCCGCCAGGAGCTTTTATCCGGCGATCCATACAAGGCAAGGGATTTTCTTGGATTTACCTCTGATAAGCCTGTCATACTCATCGTAGGCGGCAGCCTCGGCGCGGCCTCAGTCAACAGCGCCGTCCGAAAAGTCCTGCCGGAGCTTTTGAATTCCTACCAGGTCATCCATCTGTGCGGACGCGGCAAACTTGACAGCTCTCTGAACAGTACGCCAGGATACGCACAGTTCGAATATATCAAAGATGAGCTAAAAGACTTCTTTGCCCTTACAGACATCGTGATATCCCGTGCCGGAGCAAACGCAATCTGTGAGCTGCTTGCCCTGCACAAGCCAAACCTCCTCATACCGCTGTCGGCAAACGCAAGCCGCGGAGATCAGATCCTCAACGCACGTTCTTTTGAACGCCAGGGATTCAGTATGGTCTTAGAAGAAGAATCCGTAACGGATCAGTCTCTTCTGAATGCCGTCAACAGCCTGTATGAAAACCGCGAGCAGTACATCCGGGCGATGAAAGCGTCCTCTCAGCAAAGCTCTATCGACACGATCATCGAACTTATCGAATCTTTTACATAAACCTCACTGCCATCACAGCATACATAATATTTATTATAAATAAAAGGTGCCAAAAAGCACCTTCTATTTATGTATTCCTAAGACGGTCATACTCTTCTTTGTATCTTTCCTGTATCCATTTTCTCGCTCGGTATAACATGCCGTGCAGCTGTTCCAGCGACATCCCCATTATCTTTGCAACCTCTTTCTGAGGTTTCTCCAGAAGATATGCTATCGTAACTGCCTCATACCAGCGCACGCTCTTTTTGTATAAATCTTCGAAAACCGTTTCCATAAGAACATTGCATTCACTTTTTCTCAAAGCAGCAATAAAGTCATCTTCCAGGCTGTCCGATGCAAGAAGTTCGCTATTGTCATCAAAGGTCTCCAATACCGCGGTTTCATACCAGCTGTCTCTTTTATAGTTACGTGTCATATTTTTGGCTGTCGTGACCAACCACGCCCTGATTGCCTCTGTCTTAATATTTTCCCTGTTAATGTACAACTTCATGAATACTTCCTGCATAATCTCCTCTGCTACATTTCTGTCTTCAGAGTGATACAATATTATCCGATAAACTAAAGACGCATACTCTCCGTAAATCTCATCAAAATTCATGCCACTAACAGAATCCACTGCCTCTTTATCCTCTTCGTAAAAACTCATATCGCCAAAAACCACACATTTAAAGCCTACAGCTTTGACAGTATGTATTCCCTGTCCTCTTCCGTCAGCTCATTCAGTTTCCATCCCAGCCCTACGTCATCTCCTTTGTATCTCGGAATCATGTGCAGATGGTAATGGAATACTGTCTGCCCTGCACATTCCCCGTTGTTCTGCACTATGTTGTATCCATCACAGCCCAGTATGTCCGTTAATTTTGCAATCATCTTCTTGGCAAGGATCATCGCCTTCCCTGCCACGCTGTCATCCAGCTCATACAAGTCTGCATAGTGCTCCTTCGGGATTATGAGAGCATGTCCTTTCGATGCCGGATTTGCGTCCAGTATTACCCGGAAATCTTCGTCCTCATACAGAGTCGCCGTCGGGATATCACCGTTGGCCAGTTTGCAGAAAATACAGTCATTATCTTTCATATCCTACTCCCTTCCCAAAAAACTTTTAATTTTGAATTGATTATTTTAGCCGCCAATGCTACACTTTCTATGAAAGGCGGTAATTACTATGTTTTCAGAATCAGATTTCGACAGGTTACGCCAGATAATGGAAGAAAGTCCTGAAAAACAGGAGCTTTTACAGCGACTTCTTGATTCACACCAGATGACAATCAGTGCAATCAGCCACGAAATACGTAATCCGCTGACACTAATCTACAGCAATCTGCAGCTTATCTCCTCACAGCATCCGGACATTTCCGGATATAAGCAGTGGAATCAGCTTATGCAGGATGTAGAGTACACAAATTCTTTGCTGGAGGAGCTGTCTGCCTATAATAACAGCTGTCGGTTAAATCCCTCACCAATCGACGCATCTTCATTCTTCAGGGCAATAGCCCTCTCTTTCGCAGTATCGATATCTAATGCCGGGATAGAATTCACTTCCCGCATCACTCCAGGACTCCCTGAAGTGCACTGCGACACTGTAAAAATGAGGCAGGCTCTATTAAACCTACTGCAAAATGCCCGCGACGGGGCGCTGCAGCAAGATGCCCGAAAGGCCAAGATACGCCTGGAGGTCTTCGAATCCGGCCAGAGCAGCCATCTCCCGCCATCCATATACGTCAAAGTCATTGACAACGGATGCGGAATCCCTCCTGAGCACATGGAACATATCTTCCAGCCGTTTGTTACATATAAATCCGGCGGAACAGGACTCGGGCTTGCAATCACAGAACGCATTGCCCGCTCCCACGGAGGTTCCCTCTCGGCATCATCCGTTCCAGGCGAACTGACTGTGTTTACGCTTACGTTTCCGATACAAAACCACGGATAAGATAAATCCTGACAGCAGCCCGCCAACGTGGGCTGCATTGTCTACCCCGGCGCTTGTAAAACCATAGTACAGCATGAGCAGCACCATAAACGCCAGCCTCTTTCCCGCAGAGCTGCCTATCTCGTCACGGCTGCGGACCGCAACATAGAAAAGCGCGCCGATCAATGCAAAGACAGCTCCTGACGCGCCGGCGGACACAGCATAGTTCCCTGAATAGATGTCCCACAGGGCAGATGCTATGCTCCCGCACAGGCCGCCTGCAAGATAGACAAAAAGGTATTTTATCTTCCCAAGCTCTGTCTCCAGCCTGCTTCCGACGATTAAAAGCACCACCATATTATTCATCAAATGATCAAAACCAAAATGCAGGAACATGCTCGTGAACAGGCGGTAATATTCTCCCTGCTCCACAGCCCGCGGCACATACATCGCCCCGTGGGCAAGCATATATTCCGCATCTTCTGTCATTCCCCGCAAAGACAAAGCCAGAAATACAATAACGTTTGCCGCCGCAATCGCCGCCGTCACCTGATATGCTTTTTTTCTATTTCCGTATCCATCCTGAACTTTCATATATCAACATTTCCGCCGTTCCTGGCATGCTATTCTTCATCTTCCAGCGCCCTGAGCTGCCTGTTTCGCCGAATCAGCATCACAATAAATGCTGCAATAAGCCCTGCCAGCAAAACCGATGCTCCTGCCAGCAGCCATAAGTCTGTCCTGCTCTTTTCATCCAGACCCAGGGCTTTCCATATCTTCGATATCGCGGGAACGGATAAAAGGCCCTGTTTCTTCTCTTCCTCTGTCTTCCCGGGAAGTTCTTCCCTGTCTTCTTCCTGCTCCCCCTGGGAACTCTCAAGCTGCTCTTTTCTGTAGGACTCACTGAGTTTCACCCTGGCAGCGCCTACATAAGTTCCCTGATACGTATAAGTCAGGGTCGCAGTATCTGCCACCCCTCCGTCCATCGTGATCTCCTTGTCGAGGTCTGCGAACGTAATCCCTTGCGGGAGGACAACATAATTCTCTCCCTCCAGGAATTCTGCAATCTCTTCTGATTGTTCCGCCTCTTCCACGTTCACCTTGTAAAAGTTCTTAAAGGCATATTTTAAGAGATTCCTTGTATCGGGATACACATTCTTGCCGTATGTCCTGAGCACGACGCATACGACCTGCATATCTTTCTTCTGCCCCATCGTAATAAGGGTTGAGCGGGCGTCTGAGGTAAATCCTGTCTTCCCGCCAATTACGTTTTTATAATAGTTCTCGTTCTCCGGGCGCAGCATCTTATCTTTCTGCTGGAATACATGCTCCTCCACTGTCTTTGACTTCGGAATTTTGTACTCAAGCGTCTGCACAATCTCAAAAAATTCCGGATGCTTGAAAAGTTCACGCCCAATCAGCGCCATATCCCTGGCACATGTATAGTGATCTTTATGGTGGAGCCCATTCGTATTGACAAAGTTAGAGTTCACGCCTCCTAGTTCTCTTGCCCTTGTATTCATCTGGCTTATGAACCAGTTATAGTCATACCCTGCGTTCTTCCCCACGTTCTCCGCCACGGCATACGCCGCCTCGTTCGCAGAGGCCAGAAGCGTCGCATACAGCGCCTGCTCCAGCGTTATGACATTGCCTTCCTTAAGCCCTACCGAGGAATCCCCGGGCTGCAGAAACGACACGCTGTCATGGGAAAATGCCACTGTATCCGTAAATGCCCCGTTCTCAAGCGCAACCAGGGCGGTAAGCACTTTTGTAATACTGGCAGGGAATTGTTTTGCATCTATATTCTTGGCATAGAGGACAGCTCCCGTAGAAACTTCCATGACAATCGCAGACTCCCCATAGGTTCCCGGGCCTTCCGCCCATCCTTCCCATCCATTGGATTCTGTCGGAATCTTATAAGCTTTCTCAAGCTCCTCTTTTGCTTTTTTTTCTTCCTCTGTCAGTTCTTTCTCTTTTTCCGTCTTCTTTTTACTATCACCAGTTTGTGCGGCATCCGCCGCAACTGCTGTCGCTCCTAGATTTATGCATAGCATTAACACCAGCATAAATGCCAGTTTTCGACATCTTTTTATCAAACTTACAGCCTCCTAAATGCAGCTTTCGGTTAAAGTTCCCTAACCGCAGCTACCGTCTTCTCATATGCTTCTGTAATCTGAGCCATCAGCTCCTCCGAGCCTTCCATACTGCCGCCGCGCAGAATATCAGCAAGCATGCTGCCCGGCTCGTACAGTGTCACGAATCCCAGATTCTGTGCTACTCCTTTTAAAGTATGAGCGGCACGGAACGCCTCTTCAACGTTTCCTTCTGCCAGGTTATCCTTTAAGCTCTGATAGCTACCGTCTTCTAAAAATTTCTTGGCGAACTTCACGACCAGCGATTCTTTACGCATCATGCGTCCCAGCACTCCTTCATAGTCGCCGCCAATCATATCATAGCATTCCTTTGTCGTCATAATTCTATTCCTCCCCGTCTATTGAAGATATTGCCGACAATACTTCTTTCATCGAATCGTCGTAGAAGAAGTACTGTGCCCTCCCATTCTTCTTCGCATTGTAAAGAGCCCAGTCCGCACAGTTAAACAGCACTTCATACGCATGCCCTACTTCTTTGCTTCTTGCGATTCCCATGCTTATCGTAATGTCAAACCCTTCGTACGTGCCGGATAATGCATGGAAGATACGGTCAATGATTCCTTCTATGTCCTTGCGGTCCTCCATGAAGATCATGAACTCATCACCGCCTACTCTCGCCGTGATATCATATTTACGGGTACTGCTGAGAAGTCTTTCTGCAATATGCTTAAGAACCTTATCCCCAAACATATGGCCGCATCTGTCATTGGCATTTTTAAAATAATCAATATCAAAAATTACTATGATGTAATCCCTGTCTTTTTCTTCCAATAACTTCTCTCTTACGATCATCTCCGCATGGGAGTGGTTAAGAAGCCCTGTCAGTCCGTCATGGGATGCTTTGCGCTGCAGCTCTTCAAGTTTCGCATGCTCTTTGTGCATATCTATAATCTTTCCGATACAGCCAGTCATCACCGGAGTCTCCTCCGAACTCCACATGCTCCGGCAGATTACCCTGCTCCAGCACCATTCCCCGTTAATGAGAACTTCCCCGTCGCACTGCACAATCGGTTTTTCCGGCGTGGATTCATATATGAGCGCCTTAATCTCGTCTACCATCTTCTCGCTGGATATCATGCTTACCCGCTTATCCTCCTGAGGATTTATGATTATCTCATCAAGCCCCAGCATCCTGGCTCCTATTTCAGACAAGGTGAACATAGGCGGCTCGCTCGTATATTCAAACTGAATATCCTGGGATAAAGATGCAAAAAACTGGTACTTTGTCCTCTCATGCTCCAGAAGTTTCAAAGTCCGTTCCGATGCCGATATCTCATCATATTCTAATAAACTCTCCGCGATATTCCTTGTATTGCGTTCGCTCTCCTGCTTAATAGAATTCTGCCGGAGCTGATCCCGGATTGTCTCGCTCTCCTCGGCAAGGCACTCCAAAAGCAGCGGATTAAACGTACCGCATTCTCCGTTCACAATCATCTCAAGCGCTTTCTCATGGGTGAACGCCGGCTTATATACGCGGACACTGGTCAGGGCATCATAGACATCCGCCAGCGCCACAATCTGTGCTGATATCGGTATCTCTTCCCCTTTAAGCCCGTCCGGATACCCCCTGCCGTCATATCTCTCATGATGCCAGCGGCAAATCTGATATGCCATCTTCGTCAAGGCTTCTTCCCTATAATAGGGAATCTGATCCAGCATCTCAGCACCCGCCAGGGTATGCGTCTTCATAATCTCAAACTCTTCTTTCGTGAGCTTTCCCGGTTTGTTAAGTATCTCTCCCGGAATCGCAATCTTCCCGACATCATGCAGTGCAGATGCCGTACTGATCAGAAAAACATCCGAACGTTTCAGGTTATATTTATCCGTCTTCTTCATAAGACGTCTCAGAAGAATCTCCGTCAGCATATTGATATGCAGGACATGAAGCCCGCTCTCCCCATTGCGGAATTCAACAATATGGCTCAGGATCGATATCATCAGGCTGTTGCTTTTTTCTTTCTCATATATCTGATCCGCGACAAGCTCCACGAGTTTTTTCTGTTTTGCATAAAGCATGATCGTATTGATCACCCTGCGGTGTACGACCATGCCGTCAAACGGCCTGTTGATAAAATCCGTCACGCCAAGCTCATACGCCCGCTCCACATAAGAATATGAATTCTCTGCCGATATCATGATTACAGGAATGTCCTGAATCCAGTCACGCTTGTTCATGACCTCAAGAACCTCAAATCCATCCATGTTCGGCATCACGATATCCAGCAGCATCAAGGAAATATCCGTGCTGTCTATATTCAGTCTCGCAACCGCCTCAGTACCGTCAACAGCTTCAATTATCTCATATTCCTCTCCCAGCATGTCTGCCAGAATTGAACGATTCATCTCCGAGTCATCAACAATCAAAATCTTCTGCTTTTCATTTCTAGTATCCATTGGGTATCCTTTTTAATATCCTTTCTACATAACTGGCGATTACACTGTTATTTTCAGTATACTAATATCATTTGGGGATGTCAAGCAATTAAATGCCAAAAACGGGTTTCGTCCAGGGGCTGTGTCAGACGGGCAATTTTTCTATAGAAACTATAAAGATATCAAGCATGTCTATACTATCGTCTTATTCGAAAACAGCCCCGCATCTTTCCACGATTTTCCCGACACATATCTTCATTATTTTGAACAGGCCTCCAATACCGGGCTGAAAATCAGCCTTCTGCAAAAATATGTGTTTGTCCCTCTTGACATCTTCCGGGAAATCAATCAAAATATAGACGGAACAGTAAATATCAGCAATCGGCTTGAAGCCTGGCTTGCATTTATGTGCATGGACGAACCAGAAACAATCATCACTATCATAGAAAAATATCCAGACTTTAAGGCCATATATGAGCATATCTATAACATCTGCCTGAATATCGAAGAGGTGATGAGTATGTTTTCTGAAGAATTGAGGGAACTGGATCGGAATACGGCACAGCTGATGATTGATGAAATGCAGGAAGAACTGGCGCAGAAGTATTCCCTCCCCAAAGACGAGGCTCAAAAATACATGGCCTTATACTGGCAGAATCCTTTGGACGGCAAATAATAATCACACTATACACAGGAGCAGCAGGTATACCCCGCTGCTCCCTTTTTGCCCTATGGCTGATTGTCCATCTTCACTGTATCGTCGGCGTACAGTTCGGATATCTGATCTTCAAGATCTTGCTGCTCTCTTTTCATTTTGCAGTATTTCCATGCAAATGCCGCGATAACTTTTCATCAACCGGGATCGGGTCGGAAGTTCCTTCTCCCTCAATACCGTCATCAGTTTCAGCCGTGGCAACATTTCGAAGATTCGTATTGCCAAGGTCAGACACTTTAATTTCATACTCTGCCTTTACCACTACAGTATCTCCCGCATTGTCAGCGCCTGCTTTTAAGTCTGCAATAACTGCCGCATTATCGTCCGTTACCCTATATCCCTCGCCCGCTGCAATCCTGGCTCCGTCCATAATATCTTTGACCACAATGCCGGACAAGTCCTGGTTTCCGGTATTTGTAGCCGTAATGTCAAACTTAACCGTATCGCCTAACGCAAATGCGCCGTCTTCTCTGTCGCTTCATCACTGTTCGCAACTTTCTTTACCAATGTTACCTGCTTATCAACATCATCCATCGGTATCTCATCTGTCGTATCTTCTACAGTTATTCCTGCATCGTTCCCGGTGGATGCTGCCGTTGCAGTATTTCTGAATCCGGCATTTCCGATATCATCTGCTGTTACGATGTAATGGGCATTTTCTTTACTTCCTTTTTATCTCATGTCCTTATCTTCTCAAACAATAAAATCCGAAATATTTCCACACTTCTGAAATTTTGTTTTCACTTTATAAAGAGAGTCCGAGACAGAAAAAAGGTCCACAAATCAGAAAAATTTTTATTTTTCACTCATAAATGCAAAAAATTTATCCGTATTCAGAAATCTATGTTATACTGTACCTGACTGTAAGATAATCGGGAGGATATTATCCATGAAAAAATTTGATATATTAAAGACCGTTCAATTGGTTCTTTTCATTGGTCTTGCATGCATCGGCCTGTTCAAGATACTGGCGGATGCAAGGCTTTACCATCTCGTTGCAACCGATCCGCAGATTCGTACTCTATGCATACTGCTGTGGTCTGTGCTTGTCCTGTCCTTCCTGTTTATATTTTTGGACTTCAGTCATTTCTCTACTTTCAAGAGAGAATATAAGGAACTTGACTTTGCGGTATCTTCTGATCCGGTGTCCGGCATTGCCAACCGTTACAGCTGTGATACCCTGATAGAAAAATATCTTGACAAGCCTCTTCCTGACAACATCGGATGCATCACGCTTGATATTACGAATTTAAAGGAAATCAACAGATCTTACGGGCACCTTCGGGGAAATGACCTGATTCGTGAATTTTCCCTGATCTTGCAGACTGCATCTTCAGGTCTGTGCTTTGTAGGCCGCAATGGCGGAAATGAGTTTATTGCTCTTTTTGAAAATTGCAGCCGCGAGAAACTGAAAACCTTCCTCTCCGGTGTCAGCCAGCGGGTTTCCGAGCATAATGAGCACTCCGATGCCCTTCCTGTCTTTTTTCGTTACGGAGTTGCTTTTAACGAAGGCCATCCCAGTGGCTCTATCACTGAATTGATCGCCCTTTCCGGCAAACGTGCCCGGCGCAGGAAATAAACGCTCATCGGATACATAGAAAGGTGGTTGCGAAAGATGCCCACACTAGATTACAACTACATAGCAGACCTGGGATCCCGCGCTGGTCATCGCATGGCTGAATCAGATTAATTTTCGCGTATGCTAAAATTTGCGAAAAAAACAGCAGCATTATAATAAGGAAATGAATGATTATGATGATATGTACTCAGACGGCCCCAGAATCTCCCTCTCTTTTTCTGCGAAAAATCCAGAAGATGAGGCGGCACAAAGTGATTTCAAAGAGTATATAATGAACCAGGTCTTGAAACTCCCCTTTACGGAGGCACAGGTGATCATCCTGAAATATTACAGAGACATGAAACACGACGACATTGCCCGCCTGATGGATATGAGCAGAAGTTCGGTGAAACGGTATCTTATCAGCGGAAGGGCGCGTTTGGGGAAAATACTGCAGCAGTAAGGGGAATTAATATCTATGTTGCCATTTAGAAAAACAGAAGATCCTAAACTTAATATCAATGATGCCAGCGCCATACTGGAAAGGATATTTGAGGCAAACCATGTCGCACCAAATACAATTTCCCTGGAGGAGCTGGTTTCCTACAGCAACTACCGGAAAGAACGTTTTGCCTTGCAGCGGATGATCCTCGTCCTTGTGATGGTACTGTTTTTGCTGCTCCCGTTCCTGTTTATCGCACCGTTTTTCAGCATATCCCTAAAGCCAGACAGCGCCGTCAACAATCCCGTTTACAGTGTCGAAGTAGATACTTTCATGCCCGTAGAGCGTATAACTGCCGCAATTGAGGGCCGCAATATACCTGTATATGAGGTGGCATCCCATGTTTATTCAATTGAACCTACAGTAAACGGAAAGATGGAAGTAGCCGTCACCCTTGTAAACCGCCAGACCATAGTCCGGCATATTGATGTTATGAACGTTGATCTGGACACGCCCAACGTCCTTTCAAATTCCTTTGATGAGAAACACTTTTATCTGCGTGTATCAGACAGTGGCTCCGGTGTTAATTTTGAAAAGATCCGGGCTGTATCCTTAAGAGGAGAGGAAACCACCCCTCTGTCCTGCGACGAGGCCTCCGGCCAGATCGTCTTCGCTTACCCGGAGGAGACCTTGAATGTCTATATTCCTGACAACGCAGATAATACGCTGCAGCTTGTTTTAACAGTTCCATAATCTTAACGAAAGGAGGCTGTAGAATGTATAAAAAGCCCTTTTGCATCTGTGTTTCATCTTTTGCGCTTATCTTTTCAGCCGCTTTTTTGTCCGGATGCTCCGGAGACACTTCCGAACCCGCAAGCGTCTCCGACCTGTTTGGTTCCTCGTCAGAAAGCGGGTCGGATGAAAACCATACCGATGAAAAGCGCGCTACCGTACAGGAATATCTCCTGCCGGAAGCAGCGGGAAAGGTCACTTACGGCAATAAGAATATTTCGATTGACGCATCCAACCTCTCGGAAGGTTATTTTATGGTTAAGTATGAAGGCGATGCCGACAAAGTAAAATTACAGCTGCATACCCCCGACGGAGAGACGTACACATATACTCTTGCTATAGGCTCTTATGAGGCGTTTCCTTTATCAGCGGGAGATGGAGATTATCACCTTGAAGTATTGGAGCACGCTTACGATGATATGTACGCACTGGCGCATTCCGAAGATCTCAAGGTCACGCTCAATGACGAGTTCCGGCCGTTTCTCTACCCGAACCAGTATGTGTGGTTTACGCCCGAATACAAAGCCGTGTCTTACGCTGCAGAGCTCTCGGACAAAGCTTCCAATGACCTTGACTATGTGGGGCTTGTCTACCGTTATGTTACAGAAAACATCAAATATGACGAGGAGCTTGCCGCCAATGTCAAATCAGGATATCTACCGGACATCGACAATACTATGGATTCAGGCAAAGGCATCTGTTTTGACTATGCATCCCTGATGGCCGCCATGCTGCGTTCCCAGGGAATCCCCACAAAGCTGGTGGTAGGATATTCCGGCGACGCGTACCATGCATGGATAAGCGTCTATCTGAAAGAAGCCGGATGGGTTGATAAAGTCATACAGTTTGACGGGAAGAGCTGGGTTCTCGTGGATCCTACCCTGGCAGCCAATAACAGCGGCCCCTCCGTAAAAAAATATATCGGCGACGGCAGCAATTATACGGAAAAATACGCTTATTAATAGCAGATTCAAATAAAACAGATTTTTGGAGGAAGACTATGAAACAGACAAACGCATTTGGAAAATCATTTTCCAGCATTGAGCTGGCATCCTTTTGCGGACAGATCGCTCTGATTTTAAAATCAGGCATCTCCGCCCTGGAAGGACTCAACATCATGCTGGAGGACACATTTTCTCCCGAGGAGGAACCTATCTTAAACGCCCTGATTGACAGCATGCAGGAGACGGGAAGCCTGTACCAGGCTCTTGACGAGACAAAACTGTTTCCTTCCTACATGATCCATATGGTGCAGATCGGCGAGGAAACCGGTACGCTCGATGAGGTTATGGCGGCGCTCCAGACCCATTATGAAAGAGAGGACGCAGTGAGCAAGAGCATCCGCAGCGCGGTGACCTACCCGATGATAATGACCGGCATGATGGTCGCGGTCATTATCGTGCTCCTGGTAAAAGTCATGCCCATCTTCAACCAGGTGTTCGTACAGCTCGGTTCGGAGATGACAGGATTCTCCCGGATGCTTATGAATATGGGTACAGCGATTAACCGCTACTCCATCGTGTTCATTGCCCTGCTTATCCTTGCAGCAGTTTTCATATTGTACGGAACCCGCACGCAGTCCGGGCGGAATATGTGCCGGAATCTGGGCTACAAATTCTCCTTTTCAAGGGCAGTGTATGAGGAACTTGCCTCCTGCCGTTTTGCAAGCGGCATGGCGCTTACGTTAAGCAGCGGATTAAATCCCGAACGGAGCATGGAGCTTGTAGATTCCCTGAATGACGACCCTCATTTCCAGAAAAAGCTGAATAACTGCCAGAGCCATATAAACGACGGAAAAGACCTTACAGATGCCCTGTTCGCGTCCGGCATCTTTACAGGGATGTACGCGCGCATGGCATCAATAGGCTCAAAGACCGGATCCATGGATCAGGTAATGGATACCATCGCCTCCCTCTATCAGGACAACATTGACAACCGCATGAATAATATCCTTGCCACGCTTGAGCCTACACTGGTCATTCTTTTATCCCTGATCGTAGGCGTTATCCTGCTGTCCGTCATGCTGCCGTTAATGGGAATCATGTCAAGCATCTAAAAGGAGTATTGCTATGAGCCGTTTTCAATATAAGAAACAATCAAATAAACCATCTGGTTTCCTCCTTTCTGTCTGTGTCTTCCTGGCAGTCATCCTCCTATTCATCGGGGGGCTTTCGTCTCTGTCGGACAGTACAATGAGACGGCAGAAAGAGAGTCTTGAAAATGCGATTACGCGCAGCGTGACTTACTGCTATACAGTTGAGGGGGTTTATCCGGAGAATCTTGACTATCTGAAGGATAATTATGGCCTCATCTACGACGAGGATGCCTTCTATGTCGATTACCGCATAATGGGAGCCAACATCCTGCCGGATATCACGATTATCGAAAAGGAGGATTGAGAGGATGCGTTTTCGGCTAAAACAGCGGCATATGATAGATTTCTTATTTCCTGTCGCGCTATTTTTCGTATTTGCGCTGTCAGCGCTCACTGTAATCCTGCTTGCCACGCAGATTTACCGATCCACAACTGAAAATTCTTCCCTGAATTATACGGCAAGGACTTCTCTTTCCTATATCTCGGAAAAAGTCCACCAGAATGATTCCAGGCAGAGCATATCCCTTGGAACCTTTGACGGATACGACTCCCTGGTGCTGAAACATCAGAAAGGCGGCGAGACGTATTACACCTACATTTACTCCTGCCAGGATGAATTAAAAGAACTTTTTTTAAAAGAAGGCGCCAAGGCCGGCGCGTCTGCCGGGCAAACCATCCTGAACGTACAGGACTTTTCTATGGAGGAAGTTGCTGACGGCCTGTTTTCTATCCGATGCACGGACGAGTCCGGACGGACAGCGTCCACTCTCGTGGGAGTGCACAGCAACTGACAAACACTAAACTATACAGAAAGGAAACCGTTTCTTATGATTCGAAGAAACAGAGCACAATCTTCCAGCCTGTTCCTGATGGAACTCATACTTGCAATCCTGTTTTTCTCGATTACAAGTGCTGTCTGCGTACAGTTTTTTGTGAAATCCCATCTCCTGAGCAAGGAATCTAAAACGCTGTCACAGGCAGTCAGCGAATGTTCCGGCATCGCGGAGATAACCAGCGTTTCAGACAGCGCCGATGCGGTGGCTTCCCTGCTTAGAGACAGGTATCCTGACAGCGATACAGGACAGGCTGCCGGTTCTCCTGCGGTCATATATTATGATGGCTCATTCTCTCCCTGCGAGGAAGGAGACGCCGTTTATACCCTTGAGGCAGTTCTGGCAGAGGAGGACGGCATGTTAAGTGCCAGGATGAAAGTAACCGGCCCCGATGATTCGCTCATCTACGAGCTGAGCACCAGCCACCATATCCCAAGGAGGACAGACTATGAAAAAAGATAAGAACCAATCGTCCTTTACGGCTATCGGCTCATCTTCGCTTTTAGTCGTATTCCTTGTATTGTGCCTGGCGACTTTTGCCATACTTTCCCTCTCCAGCGCGAAAAGCGACCACTCGTTTACCGAGCGGCTCTCAGCGCATAAAAGCCGTTACTACGAGGCATGCTCACAGGCCGAAACAATCCTCGGCAATATCGACCGGCTGCTAGAGCAGACTTACAGATCAGGCACGATGTCGCAAGAGGAATACTTAGATGCCCTCACCCTTGCATTAATGACCGCCAGCGAAACCCCATGCTCCTACAGCACAGAATCCGGAGAGCCGATCATATCCTACAATGTTCCGGTGGATGAAAAACAGACGCTCTTCGTGGAGCTAAAAGTAACGGACCCTTCGCAAAGCCCGAATTACTATGAGATACAATCCTGGCATGTTGCGCCTTCCGGCACATGGGAAAACGACGGCTCCCTCGACCTTATGCCAGTTCAGCAGCCATAAGCATATTTATTTAATGGAGGTTTTCACTATGAATTTACGAACAATCCTGGAGCAGGCAATTGCGGAAAAAGCTTCCGATGTATTTATCGTATCCGGACTTCCCGTTTCCTTCCGAAAGGACGGCGTTATCGGCAGGATAAATGATGAAAAGCTGCTGCCGCCGGAAACAGAATCCCTCTTGACAGAGATTTACCAGCATGCCGGAAACAGAGATCTTAATATTTTATCCGATAACGGCGATGATGATTTTTCGTTTGCCATCCAGGGCCTCTCCCGTTTCCGCGTCAGCGCATATCTTCAGCGGGGGGCCATGTCAGCCGTGATACGTATCATCACTTTTAATCTTCCGGATTTTAAGACTCTTGGAATCCCCGAATATATCATACACCTTGGAGATGCCGGAAAAGGGATGGTTCTTGTCACCGGCCCCGCCGGCAGCGGAAAGTCAACCACCCTTGCCTGCATTATCGACCAGATTAATAAAAACCAGAAAAAGCATATCATTACGCTGGAAGACCCGCTGGAATATCTGCACAGACACGATAACAGCATCGTGAGCCAGCGCGAGATCAGCGTGGACACGGACAGCTATGTCACGGCATTGCGGGCGGCGCTGCGTCAGAGCCCGGACGTCATACTCCTTGGAGAGATGCGCGACTATGAGACAATCAACGTGGCCATGACCGCTGCTGAGACCGGGCATCTTCTCCTGTCCACCCTCCACACAATCGGCGCCGCCAACACCATTGACCGGATCATTGACGTATTCCCGGCAAGCCAGCAGAGGCAGATTGCGGTCCAGCTGTCTATGACATTAAGCGCAGTCGTATCACAGCAGCTTGTTCCCACCGTGGACGGCGGCGTAGCGCCCGCGCTGGAGATTATGACCGTAACGCCCGCCATCCGCAATATGATTCGGGACAACAAAGTACATCAGATTGATGGAATCATCTATTCCTCCATGAAAGAAGACATGATATCCATGGACGGCTCCCTCCTTAATCTGTGCAAGGCAGGAACCATCAGCCGTGATATAGCGCTAAAATACGCCTCCAATCCAGAAATGCTGGGGAAAAAGTTATAATGAAAAGACCAGCCGGTTCGGTAATCTCCGGGCCGGCTGGCCTTTTTAATCTGTTGTTCCGTTATTTCGTCTTCCGAATGTAAAACTTTCCTCCCTGCAGCAGTATCTTCCCTTTTATCTGGCGTTTACCGACTGCACCGAAAGTTCTGGAATCCATGGAAGCTTCCCTGTTATCCCCCATTACGAACAGCTGATCCTCCTCTAGCGTCAGCGGGTATCTCACTGCACCCTCCTGGACAAATGTCCTTCCCTGAATATAAGGCTCATCTAAAATTTCCTCATTCAAATAGACGTTCCCGTCCTTTATCTCTATAGTATCTCCTGCTGCCGCAATAACACGCTTTACATAATAATCTCCATTCCGCCGCCTTTCAGTTGGCGGCACAAATAGTAATGAAAG
>OFGH01000225.1_pt1 | contig 56410 bp, 66 predicted proteins | sample 1521721 | NCBI WGS metagenome assembly OFGH01 (sample SAMEA3504132, study PRJEB24116) | mouse gut metagenome | biome: mouse gut; feature: mouse-associated habitat; material: faeces | place: Denmark | collected 2011
AAAATTATATTAAGTTTTGGACAATCTGCTCCATAACCTAAAATATTATAACACTTGAATTTGTCAAATTCAACATATAATTTTAAACAATTATAAGAAAAAAGAGGCAATTTGCACCTCTTTTTCCTTATCTTATCTTAAATAATCTTTAAACGATGCATCACTCGGCATTCTCCAGTCGCCTCTCGGTGAAAGTGAAACGGAGCCCACCTTCGGAGAATCCGGAATACAGTTTCTCTTAAACTGGCTTATAAAGAAGCGTTTCAGGAACACAGCAAGCCACTTTGAAATCTCCTCACCGGTATATTTTTCATCAAATGCCTTCTGTGCAATAACCGCAAGCTTTTCCTTTGAAAATCCGAAACGAACAAAATGATAAAGGAAGAAATCGTGAAGCTCATAAGGACCGATATTATCCTCTGTTTTCTGTGCAATTTCACCATTTTCATCAGGCGGAAGAAGCTCGGGAGAAACAGGGGTATCAAGCACATCATAAAGAATTTCTGCCGTTCTTTCATCACTTATGCCCGCAACATAATCAACAAGGTAGCGAACAAGGGTTTTCGGCACAGAAGCATTCACACCGTACATACTCATATGATCTCCGTTATAGGTGCACCAGCCCATAGCAAGCTCACTTAAATCACCTGTGCCGACAAGCAGCTTACCGTGCTTATTTGCCATATCAAAAAGTATCTGTGTACGTTCCCTCGCCTGCGTGTTTTCATATGTTATATTTTTCATATTCGGATTATGCTCTATATCTTTCATATGCTGAATGCAGGCATCCTTAATGCTGATTTCCTTAACGGTTACACCAAGGCAGTTCATTAAATCTATTGCATTATGATAAGTTCTGTCCGTTGTGCCGAAGCCCGGCATGGTAATACCCATAATATCCGAATTTTTTTTGCCAAGCAGCTTCATAGCCTCAACCGCAACAAGAAGAGCAAGCGTAGAATCAAGTCCGCCCGAAATGCCTATAACTGCACCTGATGATTCAATATGCTCAATACGCTTTGCAAGACCTGCTGCCTGAATTGAAAAAATCTCACGGCAGCGTTCACGCCTTTTTTCATCATCCGCAGGAACAAATGGGTGCGGATCAAAAAATCTGTGCTTTAAATCATTATCATCATTAAGAATACTGTGCTGCACAAAACCTATTTCTTCCGAAATATTTTCAAAGGACATATTGTTAAGACGAAGTGCCGCCAGCTTTTCAACATCAATATCCGCATAGGTTACAATATTTTTTCTGCTGAAGCGTTCACCCTCTGCAATTACCGCACCGTTTTCAGCAATTACAGTAGCACCGCTGAACACAAGATCGGTTGTGCTTTCATAAACGGAAGCACCTGCATAAAGATAGGCACAGATACAGCGTGCAGACTGATTGGAAATCAAATCTCTTCTGTATTCCGCCTTTGAAACATATTCATCACTTGCCGAAAGATTTGCTATAATGTTTGCACCATGCTGAACAAGCGTGCTGCTCGGCGGATTTGAAACCCATAAATCCTCACAGAGCTCAACTCCAAGCACTGCACCGCCGCCCAAATCAAAAATCTGATTGCCGATTTTTGTTTCATATCCGTAAAGGTTTATAGCTTGACAGCTTTTGAACTGTTCTCCAGAAGCAAACCATCGTTTTTCGTAAAACTCATTATAATTTGCAATATGCGTTTTCGGCACAACACCAAGAATTGAGCCATTACCGACAACAACGGCACAATTATAAAGGCTGTTATAAAACGGAACAGGCATACCAACAACAACAACAATATTTCTTTTTTTTGTATACTTAACAATGTTTACTAATGCCTCACCTGCTGCATCCTGAAGAGATTTTGTAAAAAACAAATCTGCACAGGTATAGCCTGTTATTGACAGCTCTGGCGTAACAAGCACCCTTGCCTTTTCCGCAATTGCTTCATCAATTGCATTCTTTATTTCTTCCTTATTGTAGGTAGGGTTGGCAACCTTAAGCTTCAGCGAAGCACAGGCAACTCTAAAAAAACCATAATTCATTTTATCACCATTTATTTTTTAATATCAGATTAAATAAGTGTAATTTTAAACTTGTAGGAAGCCTGCTCATTCGGCTCAAGAACAGTAATGCCTCTTTTGTTCTCAAACACTTCATCCTCATCGAGGCAGGTTGATATTCCCGTCCATGGCTCAAGAGCAACAAACGGGCCGCCGTTTGCAGATGACCAAACAAGAACATTTGAAAAATCCTGATATTCTATTTTAACACCCATGCCGTTTTTGCCTGCCAGCACCGCACATTTAGACTGCATATCATCAAAAACCATTGCATCATCAACAAAAAGACTGTGTGACATTTTAATTTCATCCGTATTTTCAAGAATATCAAAACGCTTTGAAGTATCAACAAGCCCAGTATGAACATCAGGTCTTAAGCACTTCTTCGTAAGCACCTTATCAAACTTAACGGAATAATCCTCAAATGCTTCATCATCACACAAGGGACAGTTGAAGGCAGGATGTCCGCCTATTGCAAACGGCAGACTGCTGTCACCAATGTTTAAAACTGTATATTCCGTAGTAACAGTATCACCATTTAAGGTGTATTTTATTTCGAGTCTGTAGTCAAAAGGAAACTGCTTTTTCGTCTCTTCAGTTGAAATTTGAACAAAGGTAACAAAGTTTGCACCCTGCTCCTTGATTTCAAACGGATTAATTCTTGCAACACCGTGGCGTGCCATACTGCATTCTTTTCCGAAAGCCTTTGCTGCTCCGTTTTTCAAAACACCAACTATCGGAAAACACACAGGAGCCTGACCGCCCCAATAGCTTTTATCTCCCTGCCACAGATATTCAATATCATCCTTAACAAGAGAGTGAAGCATTGCACCCTCCTGCTGGCATTTTATTGTGCATTTTTCATTTTTAAGCGTAACCACCATAATAACACCTCCGAATATAACACATTAATCAAAGTAATTATATCCTATAATAAATCTTAATGCAATATTGAAAATGATATTGCAATGGTATAAAATATAGTTAGAATTGAGAAAAAAGGAGAAATAAAAGAATGGATATTAATTCATATATTTATGAAGCGATATTTGAGGAAAAGGCAAAATTCAAGGTGTTTTATGAATTAATGTGGGAACAGTTTAAAGAAAGCGGCTTCGTTATTACAGATGAGGACGGATATGAAGCAGACTGTGTTTTCAAAGCGGTTGCTATGCAGAACCTGGTTGGCGAATTCAACTACCGAGTGTACGATGCGGTTAATGAAACAGGCCTGGAAGATGTTATTGAATATCTTGCAAATCTCGGAATAGGTGAAGAAGAAATAACAGACTACTGCAGTGAAATTCCTGAAATAGAAGTTGACGAAGATGATTTTGAGCTTACAGTAAAAAATGCACTTGATTACTGGACGGAAATAGTGGCAGACAAAATGTTTGACGAATTTTCGGCAGATGATATTTTTGATTATATGTTCACTGCAACCTATGATTTTGAACAGGATTTTACCTTTGATTTTGAAGATACAGACGAATTTCAGGCATTTGTTGATGCAAACACCGAAAAGCTTGATGAATACAAGGAAGAATACGTATCCGTTATGCGCTGGATTGAAGGCGGAATGGTTTGTTAATTAAATAAACACAGTTAAAAGGCGGTTCATACGAACCGCCTTTTGTATTTATATTATATCTATTATAAGCTCACCATTAGCATTCAGAGAAAAATCATATTTGTTGCTTTCAACAGAGCCGTTTTTAAAAGTAACCTCAATTGTAACTATTTCATGAGGCAAATCAGAAAATGCAGTATCAGGCTGGTCAAAAAGAATACCATACCATTCAGGCTGAAATGTTGCACAAGCATCAAATTCTTCTTTATTAAGAACATTATGAAGCGTGTAATTTCTGACAAAATTGCGTTTACCTTTTTCATTGGATGTTGTTGGAAGAAATTTAGCATAGGTTTCTACACTTACAAGTCCGATACCTACTTTATTCTCATTTCCGTCATAGACTATATCTACGCCTTTATATTCATCATAAGTTTTTTTAGAATGTTCGGTAAAATATTCATCATAATCACCGTTTTCAATATGCTTATACATTACATCAAGACGCTCATTAACGCTTTTGTTTTCGTACTCATCCGAATACGGAACTATAATGTCATAAAGTTCATTTGTGGAACACAAATATTCAAACATATCTGTATCAAATATAAAGAATTCACCTTTTTCACATTGCATTCTGACAGATTCTATATTCTTTCCTTTGATTGAAAGTGACAAATCGCCCGTCTCATCAAAGGTCATACTTCCGTCGTCCTCTAATATAACTTTATCTAATTTATACTCGGAAAGAATAACAGTGTGGTCTGTAACAGAAACATATTCTGCATTTTCACTTTCCGCTGCACGCACACTCATTATAAAAATATTTCCGTTGGTATCCATATCATTAGCAAGCTGAAGAGCAGTTGTATCATCAATAAGAGCCTGCGGAATTCCAAAGCCGAGTCCTACAATTAATATTGCACAGCAAAGCACTGCTGAAATGGCAACCTTAAATCCTTTTTTGCTTTTATTCTTTGATTTTTTCTTACTGCTTATTTCTGCAAAAAGTCTTGTTTGCATATAGTCATCAGACTCAACAAAATTTATGCTGTTTTTTAAATCTTCAGGCTTCATTTTCATAATCCTCCAATTCAATTTTTAAAACTTCCCTGCCTCGCTTTAACCGCATTTTAACTGCAGAATTACTTATTTTCAGTGTTTGCGATATTTCACTTACAGAGTAGTCATAATAGTAATACAGAATAATTGCCGTTTTATATTTTGCAGGCAGTGCAACCACCTGCTTTATAATATCAAGCGACGTATCACTGTTTGTTTTAACAAAATCGGCTATTTCAATTTCATCTGCAGATGTATCTTTACAGCGTGATGTTTTAAGCATATCTCTGCATTTATTCTGTGTTACTCTTATGAGCCACGCTTTTTCGTGGCTTAAATCTTTGAAAGAGGGCGAATTGTACAGCAGCTTTATAAAAACCTCCTGCAGGGCATCTTCGGCATCATAGGAATTGCCGAAATACAAAAATGCAATTTTATAAAGCATATCTCCGTATAACTTATATTTTGCTTCAAATTTACTTTTCAAATGTTCGTTATCCGTACGAATTCCCCCTTTCACACCTAAAACGATTTAAAAACCGAATCGGTCACAAAAAAAGGATTGATTTATAAAAAATCAATCCTTTACAAGAATAAGTATTTTTCTTATTTTCGGAATTTTTGAAATAATAAGCGAAACAATATAGCTTACAGCAAAAATTATAACAACAAATAAAATTAAATTAACAGGTCTGTATAACTCAAATTTTAAAATTCTGAATCTGATAAATGACAAAATCGGCTTATGAATAAAATACATACCCAAACTCAGAACCGAAACAGATGTTACAAATTTACTGAAAAATATTACAATTCTGTTCTCACTGTTCATTCTGCTGAACATTTCAAAAATAAATACAGAACACAGGAATACCCCTGAAAAATCATACCACAAATGATAATCATATCCGCTTCTGAGAGAATACATCAAGGTAAAGCCTGTAAATACAGCCGAAAGCACGGCCCCTGCTGCCAAAAGCCATGTTTTAATTTTACTGAAGGCCTTTTTCTTCACAAAATAACCCATTAATACATATGCTCCGTATAACCCGCCGGAAAAATCAGTAAAAACTTTTTTAGTCAAATTAAGCTTCCAACCGCATGCTGTATCAAAAATACTTACCGTTTTTATAATAAATACTGCAAAGCAAAGCACCGCCAATGGAATTGCAATTATTTTCAAATCAATATTTTTAATTGCATTTGCAACAAAGGGTAAAGCAATATAAATACCTATAATAACAGGCATATACCAAAAATGACCGAAAGCGTTATCCTTCAAAAACAGCAAATCCTTGATAAAATCAATAAAAACAAATTTCTGTTTACTAAAAACAATCAAATAAGCGTAATAAATAACAACCCATACTTCAACTGTTAATACAAGAGGCAAAAGGTTTTTCTTATAAAAGGACTTTATTTTCTCAGCTGTTGTATAATCTCTGTCCAGAAGCAGATAGCCTGAAAGCATTAAAAATATCGGAACGCCAAGTCTGCCTACAACTATCGATGCCAATCTTATTAATGAGGAAACAGTACCTAATTTTAATATTTCTTCCGGCTTAAGTGCATACGCATATTCTGCGCTGTGAACAAGCAAAACCGAAAAAATTGCAAAAGCCCTTGCATAATCAAGCCATAAAATTCTTTTGTTACTCATAATTATTCCTTATTATCAAAATTAAGAATTGATGCAATAATAATCTTATAGCCTGTTTCGATTGCCTTCGGAACAAGCCTGTCATAATTATCACGGCGGTTATGGTAATAATCCGCAGGTGCAGGATCCATAGCTGCAAGACATGTTGCCGTTATACCCTCCTGCGTAAATGCAGCTGCATCGGATGAACCGAAGAACACATTTGCAAACTCAGCATCGTTATAACCTGCTTCCTTTGCAGAATCAAGAACAAGCTGCGAAAACTTCTGATCATGCTTAACAGTGCCTGTCATATCACGAGAATAAACATTAAGGTATTCCAGATCCGTTAAGGTATCACAGCAAAGAACGGCAGTTTCAACACCCTCGCTTGTAAATTCCGCTTTATGAGCCTTTGCATATGCCTTTGCACCGCGAAGACCTGCTTCCTCACCGTCTGTAATCATTGCAACAACCTCGGTATTTTCAAATTCAACACCTGCCATATCAAGCATACGAAGTGCACAAACAGCAGCATATGTGCCTGTAAGATTATCGTTTGCACCCGGTGAAATGGTTTTGAAATCAACAAAAAGGAACAAACCAACCATAAAAACAGCGGTTAAGATATGAAAATAATAAGAATAATTCAGCATAAATGTGCTGAATGCTCCGAAATCTGCAAAGTTGGCAATAATTGTAATAACGGCAATGATGAATGAAAGAATTGCTCCTCCGATTGCACCGCCCATTGAAAGACCCATTAAATTATATTTGCCCTTGCCGTAATACAGAGGACGCCACTCATAAGCCGCATCTATATGACCGCTTATAACTATTCTTCTTTTAACCTCGCCCCTTGGCTTTCTTGTTGCAACAAGATTGTGTGCGGTTATTTTTTTATAAAATGTATCTGCAAACTGCTTATACATAAGGAATTCAAATATTGTTATCAGCAAACCTATTCCCACAACAACACCAACAATACACTGTGCAGCAAAGAAGCCGCTAATAACATTTGTAAGGGCCAGTACAAGCCCTGCAATAACGGCAATAATAATTAAAACCGCTACCGTTTTGGTAAAGTGCAGAAATGCCTTCGGTGCCATTTTGTATTCTTCAAAATGTGTTTCATCACAGAACTGGTCAAGCTCCTTTTTTAAATGCTTTTCTGCTGCAAAACAATTATCATTTCCCGACTCACGAGGGCCGTATTTTTTGATTACATTGGTAATTTCCTTAACCGTATAATCAACATTTTCTTTAATGACTGCATTTGGAAAATTACTGAATTTCATTTTAATATACATAGCCTTTCTTAAAATTCTTCATAATATATATGTGATTATAGCACAAATTTTATTTGACAACAATACTATTACTGTTGTAAAATTATTTTTGATAATTTATTAATAAATCTGCCCGTAGCACAATGGCTAATGCATTTGATTCCGATTCAAAAGACTGCAGGTTCGAGTCCTGTCGGGTGGACCATAGGAATAGCCCCAAAAATCGCACCATTAAGCGAAATTTGGGGCTTTTTCCTTACCTATCGGTTTTACATATTTTTACGCAGTTTTATGCACTTTTACGGGCAAATGTATATCAAAATGTATATCACTTTTTAGGGCTTATTTTTGGCATAATAACAAGGCTTACAAGCGTTTTAAAAGTGAAAATTTTTCAACTATTTGCAAAAATCCACCTATCTTTGCCCCCCTTAAAGGCAAATTTCATAAAACAAACTTAGAAATTAACCAATATTTATATTTTCTCTTTCCAAAAAAAGCATTTTAATATTTTCGTAAAAAATAAAAGCAAGTACAAAACTTGCTTTAAAAATCTTTTCTGTGCTTATAGTAATCTATAACAGGAATCAGCAATGTAATGCCTATTGAAATAAGACTAAATAATGATGTCTCTATATTTTCTAAATGTGGAAGAAGTTCAACACTAACTTTTGTAGCTAATACAAAACACAAACTTGTAATTATAACATTAATCATAACATCCCAAAATAAACTTAGTTTTAACCTTCTATTCTTCACAATAGTTGATATTATGCTTTTAGCTATTATTGTAAAAACTAACATAATAAAAGCTGTAACATCCAATAATCTTCCATCAAGTTTTAAATTTAAAACTAAAGAAATTATCACTAAAAAGAATATTAATAAACTAAGTACAAGTAAATAATTAACAATCGGTTTATATTTATTGTTTTTGCTTTCCAATATGTCAAAACATTTGTCTTCGACTAATTTATTATCTTTAGCACACAACACATATTCCAAAGGACTATCATTCCACAAATTATCATCTAAATCTATTCGTACAACTTCTATCTTCTTTTTCTTCTTTGTTACTTTATCTTTTACTTTGATAGTTTCTTTTATCCAAGTATTTTTTCTTAGTAACTGAATATCAATTTTATTAGATGCAAAAAGCTTCTGATGAATTAAATCGACAATGTAACCTCTATATTTTTCTTTTGTCTTTTCATTAACATCTTCATCAATCTTTATTTCAGGAAAATATGCTTTTTTTCTATCTTTTTTCTTTATTGCATAATACTGTCCTTTTCGATAAAAATATACAGTTACTTTATTAATAACTTCTTTATCAACTGTCTTATTCTTCATTATCATCACCAAATAAATTTTAACAATAATACCCAGTAAAATCAAGTTTAACAATATTAAAACAGCAGGCTGTATGTCCTGCTGTTCTTATTTTTATAAAGTTTCAGTTTTGTATGTGGTATAACCCTCATAATAGTAACTTGCATCAATGCCTTTCATATAAACATCTCTGTCTGTTACCTGATCCGTTAATGCGGCTTTTAAAAGCACTTTGATTTCAACATCTTTAATAGGGCTGCGCTCCATTGCAAGCAAATAATCGTCTTTATCTACCTTGCTCCAATCGACAACCTGCTGCAATTCCTTTTTTAATATCATATCAAGCCATATTCTTGTGCTTCTGCCGTTTCCCTCTCTGAAAGGGTGTGCAACATTCATTTCAACATACTTTTCTATGATTTCATCAAATGTTGATTGCGGCATTTTATCAATATTATCCAAAGCAGCCTGCAGATACATCACAGGAGCAAAGCGGAAACCGCTTTTTGATATGTTTACTGTTCTTATATTTCCGGCAAAGCTGTATATATCTTCAAACAGATATTTGTGTATATCTGATAAACCTTTGAATGTACCGACCTCAAAAGTATCAAGCAATCCGTTTTCAAAAAGTTCAAGTGCCTTTGTTTTGCTGATTTTCTCTTCTATTCTTGCGAGCTCCGCACTCTCAGTTATGTTTAATTTGTTTTCTAAAGCCATATTAACACCCTTATTCTTCCATTGCCTTATCAATAGCTTTATTTACAAAACCGTTGATACTTTCGCCTTTGCTATCTGCATAGGCTTTTATTTTTGCCTTTTTTCCCTTTGGTACAACAAGTGCAATACGCTCATAATTAGCAGCATTATACTTGTTTTTTGCTCTTGTGCTTGGCTTTCCCTGTCCTTCTGCCATATTTATTATCCCCTTTTTATATTAGTGTAGCAAGCTTATATAAGCCCATTTTTCATTATGGCTATATTATAGCACAAACGCAATACTTACACAAGTACAAAAATATACAAATATACTTGTGTAAGTTTGTGAAATATGCTAATAGAAATACTTGAGTAAGTATGTTACAATATAGACAACGAAAGAAAAGAAAGCGAGGTGAAACAAATGTCAATAACAATTACATCAAATATTGATGAAGAACTTGAAAAACTCAGTCAATATAAGAAAATGATTGAGGAAATAAATAATATTCCTATGGATATTGATATAGCAAAAGCAGTTCTTACTATGGATCAGGTTGGTAAAATTCTTCATTGCAGTAAGCGTTCAGCAAGGGCCACATTGGAATCAGAGGGTGCACCAATAATTAAAGTAGGAAAAACACCTTTAATTACAGCAATAGTGGCATTTATCACCGTTACCTGTTGCAGCAGGCAAAGGGTGTTTTTTTATTTAATAGGCACAACAACCTGATTGTAAAGCGTATCGGCAAAATTTCCGCTTTGTATAGCTTCATTTTCAAAAGTATGCGCAGTCATTAAATGATAATTACCATCGGCAGAAAACCAACCGAATTTATAACCGTCATAATCAAATTCAACATTGCCGAAAATCTCAATAAAGTTATTAATTCTTTCCCGATCAATTACTGCTTGCCTTTTCCTTGCTTTTTCTTCCAAACGTTTAATACTCTTGTTTTGCTTTTTTCTCTGTTTGCTCATTCTTATATACCTCTATTTCGTTTTATATAATGCCTGCTGCTATATAACAGCTTTATATTGTCTATTCCTGTCTTATCATTCGGTATGATTGATAACGGAATATAAAGCCGTTTTCTATTACCTCAACATAGCCATTTCTGATTGATTCTGCATCTATGTAATAGCCTGCTCTTGCTTTGGGTGTTTTACTCCAATTTGAGGAATGCAATACCGTAATCTTTGGCTCAGGTCTGTATAAATTCCTTGAACTGCCTAATTTACCTTTTTTAGGGCTTTCTAAATCTCCATAGCATACTTTTACAAAGTATTCCCCTACTGTATGATATTCTCTATCGTCCAACAGCTTAGTATCCGGGTTGCCGTATTCCCATTCGGGTAAGTCTGCAAGATTTATACCGTCATTATTAAAAAGCATATGAAAATGCGGCCGCACCCCGTCATATTCAAATACATAGATATATTTAAACTCTTTCCCTTGCTTTTTATAAAAATCTCTTAATTTTCGTCTGTATTTCTTCCAAATTTCCTCACATTCTTCTACTGAAGCAGGCAATAAACCCCTTTTGAATGTATATGTAGCGTAATAATCACCCTTTTTAAAATTAGCATTAGCAAGAACAGAATAACGCTGCATAGCGTTTCTATCATTAACAGCCTGCTGCTTTTCACTTGTTTTATTGTCACTGTTTATGATATGCAGTATCTGCCCTTTACTCCCATATCGGGAAGCAAAGCATTTTACAACCATTACACAGTTACCACAATCATACTCTTTCTTTATCCAAGGCACTTTTTAACCCTCTTTTTACAGTTAATTCGTTCTAAATTTATTACTTTTATCAAGTCGGCAAAAGGGACTTGCACCCTCTATTTTTTTCAGCTCATTATTTGGGCTAACAATAGCAGCAGGCATATAAAAACCTGCTGCCTTGTTTTACTTTTGTAGCGAACATTTGTTTTTTGCAATCGACTGCAAAATGCTTTAATCTCTTCTAAAGAAGCCCCTAAATTGATACTCCTGTTCTTTTCTCTTTTCAGATATGTAACTATCTTTCAATTCAGGATTATCACTCTGCAGACTTTGGCGAGAACGCATTACACTTGAAAACTTGGGCAAGTCCTTGCCGTATCGTCGTAAAAGCGTTACAAGCTGCTTTATTTCGCCGCAGTAAGTACCGTTATTCCTTGTTATAACCTCAATAGCCCGGCTGTATAGATATAGATCATCTTTCTTGCATCTGTTATCAAACTGCAGTAAATCAAGTACAATGCTTTGTATCTGCGCTAATTTGTTCTTACTCATTACTGCATCACCGCCTTGCATTCGCCTGCAATATAGCCCCTGATATAATCTTTATCAAAAAGCCATTTTCCGCCCACTTTTGAGCCTTTTAAAGCGCCTTTATATATCCAATTTTTAATCGTTGCATCTGTAACATCAAATATCAGCGCAACTGTATGTAAATCAAGGGCAACAGGCAGCTTGTCCCAATTACTGATAGTTTGTGATTTATAAATCATTTTGTATTCCTTTCTTCTTGCTTTGCCTGCTGCTATATGATATAATAGCTTTGCAGCAGGCTTATTGTTCTTTGTTTGACTGTATAAGGGTGTGTAATCTCTTGCCGGGGATCACACCCTATTTTATTGCGTACCTTTGTGTACGCTCTTTTTTATGTTGTTTTCAGCTTTTCGATAGCTTTTAATACCTTGTCGGTATCTGCATCATTTAATCCTGTTCGCAACTTCCTTGAAAAAGAACTATCAGTTATACCGATTTCAGCAGCAACCTGATAGCAATGCAGTCCTGCTGCTATAATTTTTGATTTGATTTCAAGGCTTGACATCTGTTTCGCTCCTTTCTTTGAAAACTTCTTGACATTCATTTGTCACTGATGATATAATTTATTATAGTGAATACAATTTGTTTTCGTTCACTATCGTAATGATAGCACAAATTTTTCCAAAATCTTAAAAATTCACAATAAAAATTTTATAATGAATTTTATTTATTTCAATTCATTATAATAAACTAACGAGGTAGTATATGGGTAATGATAAAATAACTATTGGCGAAAGAATAGAAGATTTATTAAAGCAAAACAATATGACAAGCAAAGAATTATCGGATAAAGTTACTGCAGCAGGCTTTAAACTAAGTACCGCAACATTAAGTGATATTATTAATAATGTTGACAAGGGTTATAGTTATAAAATTTTTGTTGAAATAGCAAAACAACTAAATGTATCGACCGATTATTTATTTGGATCAACTGAGTTATTTACTACTGATAATAAATTAAAATTTGTGTGTGAATACACCGGTCTCAGCGAAGACACAATCAAGTGTCTTGCAAAATACCCTTATCTTGCTACTGATTTTATTGATAATATGATATTGCGTTTTGTAAATTCATCTATATTTCAAATTTTAGATTATGAACACTATAAAGAAAAGTTAATTAATGCTTCTCTTACTAACGCATATAAAGAATGTGTAACCAACGCAAATGACGATGATCCTCTTTTTGTGTATTCGGACGGAGAGAATATATTAAATGTAGTTAAGGAGTATCAGCTTAGAAAATACCTAATTTATTCTGCTTTCAATGACTTTTTAAATAATAATAAAGCAGAAAAAATTTGTGATGAATGGAATGAACATTGGTTAATATAGTTATGAACAATAAAAAACAATACACTACATCAATATATATTGGCACAGTAAACGGCAAGCCGATACGCAAGTTTGTGAGAGCCAACAGTCAACGAGAATTGAATAAAAAGGTTAATGCCTTAAAGTCTGAGGTTGCGGCAGGCAAAGATGTATATACAACCGCCCTATTTGGTCAATGGGCGGATAAATGGCTGAACGAAAAGAAGAAGCCGTCTGATATAAGCAGCTCAACATTAAAGGAATATCAAAACGAAATAAAGCAGCTCAATTTACGATATAAGAATGTTGAACTGAAGAAAATCAAGCTGTCTGATTTTCAAGTGTATATTAACGAGCTTGCAGAAAACAGCCCACTATCAAATAAACCACTTGCAAGAACAACACTGCAAAAAATTGTTAATACTGCGTCAGCGGTATGCAAATACGCAAGGGCTAACGATATTCCTGCGCCCGATTTCTTTGAGCAGGTAATAATACCTAGATCAGCACCAAAAGACAAGCGTAGGGCTTTGACGGAACAGGAACAGCAAATGATTATTGATACACCGCATAGATGTCAGCCTGCTGCAATGATACTTTTATTTAGTGGATTGCGCCGGGGCGAGCTTGTTCCTCTTAAATGGTCTGATATTGATTTGCAAAATGGAATCATAAGCGTTACAAAGTCGGTTGATTTGAATGTAAACCCTCCCAAAATAAAACAAGGCGGTAAAACAGCAAATGCCGTTAGACAAGTGCCGATACCGCCGATATTGGTTGATTATTTAATTGAATATAAGCAGCAGGCTAAGATATTAACACCTTATGTTTGCTATAACGCAGGCGGAAGGCTGTTATCCGGCGCCGCCTTTCGTCAGATGTGGGATAGCTATTTGATTGACCTAAATGTTAAATATGGTTATGCAAATCAGAATGTCAGCAAATACGATCCAAAAGGCTTACCAATGCGCATAGAACGGTTTACACCGCATTATTTAAGACATACATATGCAACTATTCTTTATCTGCAAGGTGTTGATATGGTAACCGCTAAACAGTATTTAGGGCATTCGGATATACAAACAACGATTAACATATACACCGATTTGGAAAACAACAGCAAAATCAGTTTATCTGATAGCTATAAGAAAAAGCTGAAGAAGGAATACAAAATCAAGACTGCTTAATGCACCAAAAAAGTAAAAAATATACGCAATGTATATCAAAATGTATATCAACATTTTTCATATTTGGCTTAAATACAAGGTGTACAAGCATTTTCACAGTTTATTCCGATTCAAAAGATTGCAGGTTCAAGTCCTGTCGGGTGGACCAAATAAAAAGTACAGCAACTGCTGTGCTTTTTTGTTTGTATAATATCATATACAGTTGCAATTTAATATGTAAGCCTTGTATCACTTACTAAAATTATGCTATAATGTGGGTATATTACAAGGCGGTGTTTATATGGCTTTAAAATTTAAAAACGGCACATTCAGAATTATGCAGATTGCAGATGTGCAGGAAGGCTCAAGGGTAAGCCCTGATACAATCAATTTAATTAATGCGGCACTTGATAAGGAAAAGCCCGATTTGGTTGTTTATTCAGGTGATCAGATATGGCAGTACACAAGCTTCAGAGGAAATAAAAAAACGGTTGAAAGAGTGCTTCGTGAAATCACAGAGCCTGTTACATCCAGAAAAATCCCGTTTGCAGTCTGCTTCGGCAATCATGACAGACAGGTTGGAATTTCAAACAAAGAGCAGTTTGAAATTTATAAAAAAATAGACGGTTTTATCGGTGAGGATACCCCTGATATTGACGGTTGCGCCAACCACGTTCTTGAAATTAAGGACGGTGACGAAATCAAATATCTGCTCTATTTAATAGACAGCAACACCAATCTTAAGGTTGGTTATGATAATGTTCACGAAAATCAGATTGAGTGGTACAAAAGAACACGTGATGAATATGAAAAAAAGAACGGAAGCGTTATTCCGTCCGTTGTAATTCAGCACATACCCGTGCCTGAAATTCTTGAGCTTTTAAAGGTAGTAAAAAAAGGCACGAAGAGTGCTGTTCAGGGCTTCAGAAATCACGCAGGAGAATGGTATGTTCTTGACAAAAACAAAGTTAACAAAGAGGGTTTTATGAAGGAATCCCCTGCCGACCCGATGGAAAACAGCGGTGAATTTGCCGCTATGACTCAAAAGGGTGATGTTAAGGGCATCTATTTCGGTCACGACCATCTGAATTCCTTTAACGGAAAGGTTAACGGCGTTGATTTAGGCTACACACAAGGTGCAGGCTTCCACGTTTACGGTCCTGGAATTGACCGCGGAGTCAGAATGATTAACCTTCACACGGACGGCAGTCTTGATACGTATGATTTAAGATACCGTGACCTTGTGGGCAAAAGGGTTAAACAAAAGCTGCGTTATGGAATTCTTCAGATTATGCCTACAAATATTTATGATGCTGTTCACAGAGGAATTAAAATAACAGCAGGAATCGCAGGCATAGCAATTGTTGCAGTTATTATTTCACTTTTGATGAAATAACGAAGTACAATATGAATAATTTTACGGTTAAGCAGAAAACTTATATTTTCATTATCGGTCTTTCCCTTGGCATATTTTGCATAATATTTTTCACTCTGCTTTTTTGGTATATGCTTATAACTTATCTTATAAAACCTGATACTACCTTTTTAGTTATGTCTGTCGTCAGTTTTTTACTCAAATTATATGGTGCTTATTGCATATATAGTGCATTCAGACCAAAAATCATTGTAAATAACGAAACAATTACATACTATCCGCAATTCAAAAGAAAGCGTGAAATTAATATTGCCGAAATCACACAAAAAAGCAGAAAGGTAGATAAATTTGATATCATTGCAAAAAACCAAAATGGAATATTGAACATAGGTTTTATAACTGCTGTTCAGTTAAACAAAAATAACTTTGAAAGATTTGTCAATATCATTTCATATTATTCTGGCGATGAAAAAATTTTAACCTTTAAGAGTCATATGAAAAATGCCAAACTGCTTGAAGAATATATTGATTCAAAACGTCCGCAAATTGAGGAGATAATTAAATAATATAGAAAAGACACCTTTTTCAAGGTGTCTTTTTTGATGTATTATTCTTTAACAAATCTTTTAACGATATATTCATTTGCCTGATTTTCCTGTGCATCATCAAGCGGAGTGAGCTCTGCACTGCCGTATTTTCGTTCAAGGGCTTTGGTTATTAAATAATCGCAAAGCTGAGGATTTTTTGGAAGCAGCGGTCCGTGAAGATAGGTGCCGATTACATTTTTATAAACAACACCCTCATAGCCGCTTTTGCCATCATTACCCGAACCGTAAAGCACCCTGCCGAACGGCTTATTATTATTTATATAGGTTCTGCCGCCGTGGTTTTCAAAGCCTACAACAGGCATTTTAACCAAATCACTTTTCAGAACGATATTATCAATGAGTCTGCCCTCCTCCTGCTCGGTATAAATATCAACAAGATTCAAACCTTCAATCATTTCGGCATCTGTTTTATAGTATTTTCCAAGAAGCTGATACCCGCCGCAGACAGCTATAACAACTCCGTTATCCTCAACATATGCCTTGAATTCCTTTTGTATTTCAAGCAGATTACGGCATACGATTGCCTGCTCTCTGTCCGACCCGCCGCCGAGAAGAACAATATCCAGCTTTGAAAAATCAATCGTATCTCCTGTATTGAACTCTATTGTTTCGGCCTCAATTCCACGCCACTTGCAGCGCTGCATCATACAGGCTATATTGCCCCTGTCACCATATAAATTCAAAAGATCGGGATAAAGATGACCAATCGTAATTTTTCTTTCCGAAACACCCATTACTTATTGCCCTCCAATCTTTTTAACACATTTCTTGTGCTGAACAGTGCGGTATAGTTAACAAGCACATACAGATTTTTGCAGCCGTTTTCCACTCTTTCGCAAACTGCCTTTTCAACATCAGGCTGTGACATGGACTCAATATCAACATATTTAAGCCGAAGTCCCATATCATAGCAGCGGATACCGCTTACCGTGATTGAATTTACGTTTGCACCCTTAAACCTGTCAAAATCAACATCCCACAGCCACGAAACATCCGTGCCGTCCTGTGCATTATCGTTGATAACAATAACAACATCCTTTAAGGCTTCGTCCTGCATAACCGCTGAAATATTCTGATTAAATCCTGCGGGATTTTTAGCAAGGTTAAGCACTGTTTTTGTGCCCTTAATTGTAAATTCTTCCATTCTTCCGTTTTCAGGGTTGAAGTTTCTGAGCATATCATTAAAATGCTCCGCCTTCATTCCGCCCGTTCTGACAGCGGAATAAGCCGCAAGAATATTATACACATTATAAAAGCCCTTATAGTTTGCAAAAAGCCTTTTATCCTCAACGCTGAATAAAAGTCCTTCGCCTATTTCAACATCAAAGCCGTTAAAATCAATTTCCGGGCGGCTGAAATCACATTTTGTGCATTTATAATCACCAAGCTGACTGTAGTGATAAAAGCTGTATTCAAGCGGTGCACCGCAGCATTTGCAGAAGCGCCCCTCTCTGATTTCCCTTGAATCCTTATCATCAATAACCTGTTCGCTTATGCCGTAGGTAACATACTTATTGCCGCTGTCCATGGCAAGATAGGCAGAAAGTGCATCATCCCCGTTAACAATAACCGCCATATCCGGTGCAGACTGCATACTTTCTTTTAAAATATTCATCGTTATATCAATTTCACCGTATCTGTCAAGCTGATCTCTGAAAAGATTTGTAAGCACCATATAATTCGGCTTGAAATGCGGAAAAACACGTCTTGTTGAAGCCTCATCAATTTCTATGCAGGCATAATCAGCATTAAGTCTGCCGTTAATCCCTGCGGCAAGTGCAAACGCGGCAACAACACCGTTGAGCATATTGGAGCCTGTATGATTGCAGACCACTCTATAACCCTCTGCCTCTATTGCGGCACAGAGCATATTGTTGGTTGTTGTTTTTCCGTTTGTTCCGCAAACAATAAAAATGTCTTTTTTAACCTGTGATGCCAGATCTTTTAAGATTGACGGATATATTCTCAGTGCTATCTTCCCTGCCCAGGTTACACCCTGACGGTGAAAGATTTTAACACTTATTCTTTCAACAATTTTTGCCGCCCATACGGCAAGCATTCTGCGTAAATTCATATTTTAATATTCTCAAAGGTGCCATTAAGAAAAATGCACCCTGCCTTTCTGAAATCCTATAAAATGATTATACCAAACTCCGCCCCATTTATCAACAAAAACAGAAGCTTAAAATCCAATATCAAAATTCCGATATTATTGCTTAAATCCTTTATTAAAATTTCTTTTTTATTGACAATAAGAAAAATAAAATATAATCTTATAATCAGAGGTGGTAAGAATGAATGTATACGAGCTTTTGAGCCTTAAGGTTATACCTGAGGAAATATCAAAATCCCTTTATGAGCAAAGAGAAGCAGAGGCTTTTCATACACCGTACAAGGATGAAATTCGTCTTTATTCCTGCATAAAGCAGGGTGATATTGAGAAACTTATCTCAGAACTTAAAGTACTTATGGAAAAAGGAATCATAGTAGGTCAGATGTCAGGCAACAACAGCCGCCAGCACAAATATATGGCTGTAAGCTGCATAACACTTGCAACACGCTATGCAATTCAGGGCGGTCTGAATGAAACAGATGCCTATAATTTTTCAGACGATTTTATCAGAACAATAGACACGATTGATTCACCCGAAATTGTTATAGAATGCCTTGCACAGAAAATTATTGAGCTGACAAATCTGGTTGCCTCAAACTCTAAAAAACTTAAATACTCGCCTCATATAAGAAAATGCATGACATATATAAATAAAAATCTTCACAAAAAAATCAGTGTAAACGACTTGGCTGAAGAATGCGGTTTGTCTGACGATTATATTTCTCACCTGTTCAAAAAAGAGGTTGGAGAAAACTTAAGCAGTTATATTTTGAAGCAAAAGCTTGAGGTTTCTAAAACACTTTTATTTGAGGGATTTGACAACAGCAAAATCTGCTATACCTTAGGCTTCTGCTCGCAATCCCACTTCATTTCCGCTTTCAAAAAGCAGTTCGGAATTACGCCGAGGGAATATGTAATCTCGGTAAAATAATCTATATATGAATTGACTAAAACATAAATATCCTTTATATAAAATGGTATTGCTGATTCGGCTTCAATGACTACACAGGAAAAGGCTCAGAAGGAGCTTGAAAAAGCACCAACTGCTAAATTAAATGAAGAGTAACAGTTTATAAAATCAGCAAAGCAGTGTAAAGACTATATCTTTACACTGCTTTATTTCATTGATATTATTAAAAATCAAATATATTGTTGAATAACAAACAGCTTACCACAATATATTTTGAATCCTGCTTATTCCTCAATGCCCAACAGCGATTGTGCTTCATTGCTGTTAAGTGTTTCTACTTTACGTAAATTTTTCTGAATAATGGCATTTCTGTGGTCTGCTTCATCAAGAACCTTACCTGCTTCATCAACCTTTTTCCTTGCTTTAGCCAGAAGCTCTCCGAATTTATCATACTGCGTTTTAGCGGCGCCGAGCACCTTCCAAACCTCGTTGGCTTTCTTGTTGATTGCCATTGTTCTGAAGCCCATTGCAAGTGAATTAAGCAGTGCAGTAACCGTGCTGGGACCTGCAATCATAATTCCGTCTGCCTGCAGCTTTTCGGCAATGCCGCTTTTGCTTGAAGTAATTTCGGCATATAAGCCCTCTGTTGCAAGGTAAAGAATTGCAAATGGTGTTGTTTCGGGCGTGCTTATATACTGCTTAACAAGCCTTGCTTCTTCTTTAACTCTCTGCTCAAGTGCTTTCTTTGCCCTTTCGAGCTCTTCTATATTTCCCTCTTCAGCGGCAGCGGATAACCGTGCATAATCCTCCATAGGAAATTTGGAATCAAGCGGAAGATACGTAATGCCTTCATCCTCCTGATTTGGAATTCTGATTGCAAATTCAACCTGCCCGTTGTATTTCGGATTGGTTTTTACATTCGTATCATACATACCCGGAATCGTTTCATCAAGAATATTACCAAGCTGTACCTCTGCCCATGTTCCTCTTGCCTTAACATTGGTAAGCACACGGTTAAGCCCCTTAACATTGTCCGTTACACCTGCTGAAAGCTCCTTCATCTCGCCAAGGCTCTTATAAACATTCTGCAATTGCTCGGAAACCGTTTTAAATGACGCATTAAGACGCTGATTGAGCGTTTCTGTCAGCTTTTCATCAACGGTTTTACGCATTTCCTCAAGCTTTTTCTCGTTGCTTTCCTGCATTAAACCTATTGAATCATTAATTCTCTTGGTCTGCCTTTCGGCATTTTCGTTGAGCGATTCGTTTATTTTAAGCATCTGCTCGTAATTCTTTTCGGTAAGCCTGTGCATCTGTTCGGAAACTGTACGCAGACCCTCTTGTGTACGCTTTGCATTAATATCAGCCTTTTGATCCAACAAAGCAATACTGTTATCCTTTTTTGGCTTATTTGATAGAATCAAAGCAATTGCGGCAATCATCAAAACAACTAAAACCGCAAGCAAAATCAAAATATAAATTTCCATATTGAAACCTCCGCCTCTAATGCTTTTATTTTATCATAATAAGCGGATTAAAACAACAGAATATTTATTGGCACAAATCCTATTTACTTTTTAGTATTCTTCTTTTCTTCCATTAAATCCACCACATCTAAAATAATTTGTAGAAAAAGGGCTGCCGAAAAAATTGTCAGAGCAAGCACGAATAGTAATACTGATAACATTATCATAAATACATTATTTATTTCCACAAAAGGATACAACGCGAGCACTGAACCAATCATCATAAATACTGAACCTATTAAAAGTAATATCCTTTTCTTATTCATCATTTTATACATAACAATCACCTCAATAATAAATTATTAGATTATTATATAGTGATGTCATTTTGATGTCAATATGATTTTTTATTGATAAATCTGTGTAAAATATATTTGAGGTGATTATATGGCATCCAATCTTCCGCAGTTTACTTTAAGAATTCCACAGGAACTGCTTGATAAAATGCACTATATTGCAGAATATAATGCACGCTCCTGCAACAAGGAATTTGAAATGCTTGCCCGCATTCATATACAGGAATTCGAAAATAAAAATGGTATGATTACTGAAAAAGACCTTAATAATCTTAAAAACAAGTAAATTAAACCGCTTTTTGAATAATCAGAAAGCGGTTTCCTTACGTTGCTCAATTTCAGCTATTAACATATTTATATATTCGCTTTGTGCAACATATTTTCTTCTCTTAATATACTCTTCTACGGCACAAGCAATACTTACAACAACTATGTAAATTATATATGCTATAGTAAATATAACTAAAAAACATTTTAATCTGCTGTAAAACAGTTCTGAAAAATTAAACCTCATTCCTGAAAAAAAGAACAAAATCAGCCATACAACACTAAATATGAAAAAGATATATAGATTAATTTTAATAAATTTATCTTCTTTCATATATAAACCTCCTTAACAAAACCATTTTATGATAAATCGTCATATTTGTCAATAATATAATATGACATAATCTCATTAGGTGATGTTATGGGGAAAAACTTACGGAAACTGCGAAAAGAAAAAGGCTTAACTCAAATTGGCTTGCAAATGCAAACAGGTATTGACCAAGCCTTACTTTCAAAATATGAAACAGGCGAAAAATTACCAACAACGGATAATCTGATTGTGCTTGCAGATTTCTTTAACACAAATATTGATTATATTTTGGACAGAACGGATAATCCAAATAAAATATAAATGCTTTCTGAAGTAATCGGGAAGCATTTTCTATTTTATATATAGAAATGCACATAATAAATCACCTCCCTTATTATTTTTATCATAGTTCACTTATGAACTATTACAATATGCATTATAGTCGAGATGTAAACTAAAGTCAATAGTCCATATGTGAACTATGATATAATTGTATCATTGAACAAAAAAGGAGCGTTTCAATTATGCAATATTACCAAAGAATGCGGGAACTAAGACAAGATAATGACAAAAATCAAGATGAAATAGCAAACATATTAAAAACAACACAATCATATTACAGTCAATACGAATTAGGAAAAAGACAATTGCCATTAGAGCATTTAATAACACTATGTCTTTACTATGGTGTATCTGCCGATTATATACTCGGATTACCGGAGGGTTTAGACTATCCCAAGCGTTAATTTCGTGCACATAATCTGATTGTGCTTGCTGATTTTTTTAATACCAATATTGATTATATTTCGGACAGAACGGATAATCCAAATATAAACGCTTTCTGAGGTAATCGGGAAGCGTTTTTTATATATAGAAATACGCATAATAATTACCACCTTATCTAATTAATTGCTACGATTTAATTGCTACGATTAATAGTTCAGCTAAATCTTACACTACTTTTTGTAGTATTGCAATACCAAACACTACTTTTTGTAGTATTATACAAAAAAGGGGGGTTTCACTTATGGATTATAGACAAAAATTTCAGAATTTAAGAAATGATAGAGATTTAACACAACAACAAATAGCAGATTTATGCGGTGTATCTGATGCAACAGTAGGACACTGGGAAAACAAAAAAAGAGATATGCGAATTGATTGTATAATAAAACTATGTTCATTTTATGGTGTTTCTGCTGATTACATACTCGGATTACCGGAGGGTTTAGACTATCCTAAACGTTAATTTATGCACAATTTCACAATCAATTTGTATAATTGTAATTTTTATTGATAAAAGCTGAGTGCTGTGATAAAATATCACACGAGGTACAGGATTATGGAAAAATTATGGAAGAAAAATTTAAGAGATATTGAGCCTTACGTGCCCGGTGAGCAGAGCAAGGAGCAGAACATTGTTAAAATCAATGCAAATGAAAACCCCTATCCCCCATCACCCAAGGCAATTGAGGCAATAAAAAATTTTGAATGCGGCAAATTACGCTTTTACCCGGATGCAAATGCAACTGAATTCAAGCAGGCAATTGCTGAATTCTACAATGTTGATGCTGAAAATGTTTTTCTCGGCAACGGCTCAGACGATGTTATTGCCCTTTGCTTTCAGGCATTTTTCAACAGTGAAAAACCGATTGCTTACCCTGATATTACCTACAGCTTTTATCCTGTATGGTGCAGGCTGTTCAACATACCATATAAAAACCATCCACTGAAGGATGATTTTCGCATTGATGCCGAGGATTACAAGGCGGAAAACGGCGGAGTTGTTATTCCCAATCCAAACGCGCCCACCTCTCTTGGCGAGGGCAGAGATTTTATTGAAAAGCTGATGGAATACAATAAAGACTGTATTGTTATTATTGATGAAGCCTATGTTGATTTCGGCGGTTATTCAAGCGTTGAGCTTACAAAAAAATATGAAAACCTTATTGTAACAGGCACATTCTCGAAAAGCAGAAGCCTTGCGGGAATGAGAATAGGCTACGCTATTGGCAATAAAGAGCTTATTGCCGTGCTTGAGGCAGTTAAAAATTCCTACAACAGCTACACAGTAAACAGTCTTTCCATGGCAGTAGGTACTGCGGCAATAAAAGATACGGATTATTTCAACGAAACCGTTTCCAAGGTGATTGCAACAAGAACACGTGTTACCGAGGAACTGAAAACGCTTGGCTTTACCGTGCTGGATTCGCAAACGAACTTTTTGTTTGCAACACACAGCAGCATAAATATGAAGGATTATTTTGAGTGGCTGAAAACACAGAAAGTATTTATCCGCTATTTCAATCTGCCGAAAATTGATAACTATGTAAGAATAACAATCGGCACAGACGAGGAAATGAACATTTTTCTAAAAAAAACAAAAGCGTATATCAAGGTATAAAAAAACCGCACCGTTTAAAACGGTGCGGTTTCATTATTATATATTATTCTTCAATGCCGTTAAGCTGTTTCCAGTGGATTTTGCAGTATTCCTTGCCGTCAACAGCAGGATACTTCTCATCATCAACCTTTGCTTCATTATAGCAATCATACTCGCCTACATATGCACAGCGCTGAGCATCTCCGCCCTCTGAGAAAGACGGAATGAAAGACAAAAGGAAGATGCCGAACACTGCAACTGCAACAACAATTGCACCGCCCTTGCCTGAAGTCCACTTCAAAGGCTTTAATTTGCCCAGATCTATGTTATCAAAATATGTAAAGGGCTTCACCTTGTCAATCAGCATAATGCAAAGTTTCATCAGGAAGTAGCCTATAATGCCTGCCAATGTACCAACAATAAGTCCGCAAAGAACATCTGTTGCATAATGCACCATCAGATACACACGGCTACCCATTGTGCAAAGTGCGAGCACAGGGAAAAGCCAGCAGATTTTCTTTTTACCGTCACTGCGGAACACAAGGAACAATGCAGTTGCAATTTCAAATGCTGCTGTTGTGTGACCGCTCGGGAAGGAATAGTCAGATTCGCTTAAAGCACCTGCTCCCAAATACCAGCTCCAATAGCTTGCATCTCCCTGAAGCGTATTATACGGTCTTATACGTAGTGCCATAGGCTTAACTATAACATTTGTTATAAGTGTACCTAAAATAATTGCAAAAATAAGTGTAATTCCGTATTTTCTTGTTTTCTTGAAAAGTGCCAATACCAATCCTAAAATAATCATAGGAATAACAAAGGCTTCATCGCCAAAGCTTGTAAAAATTTTGGCAACAAAGGTTAAAAAGCTGTTTTGCATTTTGCCGAAAAATTCAAAAACGGCATAGTCAAAACCATAAAACATCTTGTCTATCGAATTGCCCAAGGTCATAAGAACAATATCCATAGCACACCTCCATAAATTTACTAACTATATATTACCAAAGGATTATGTTTTTTTCAAGAAATATATTCATATTTACTTATTCTTTCACTTTTATTAACAATTGTATAATATTTATATGATAATTTATATTAAGAAACTAATACTGAAGGAAGACTTATGATAACGAATCCTTACAAGGTACTCGGTGTGCCCGACGGCGCATCGGAAGATGAATGCACAAAAGCTTACAAAAAGCTTGCTAAAAAATATCATCCTGATTTAAACCCCGATAATCCGGATGCGGCAAATAAAATGGCTGAAATCAATGCGGCGTATGACCAGATAAAAAACGGGGACACAAGCAGTAATCCGTTCGGCAGAACTGCACACGGTGCCGGATCGGCATATAATTCATACTACCGCTACAGAAGAAGCAATACCTCTTCGCCCGATTATTACACCTCTGCTGCGCAGTTTATAAACAACCGCCAATATGCGCAGGCTATTAATGTGCTTAAAAACATTGATAACAAAACCGCACAGTGGTATTATCTTTCGGCAGTGGCAAATATGGGTCTGGGAAACAGAAGTCTTGCTCTTTCGTACATTCAGCAGGCATGTGCCATGGAGCCTGAGAACTTCACGTATTCCGCTGCATACAGCCAGATAAGAAACGGCAGAAGACCGGGCAGCTACTCACCATTCGGCAGCTTTGTATACCACAGCGGCAATGACGATAATGCATCAGGCGGATTTGCCTACAAATCACCGTCAAAAGGCGGTTGCCTCGGAAGAATGATACGTTTTATATTCATAATCATTATTATCCGACTTATAATACTGCTGATTTCCTCACTGTTTTTCAGCACAGGCAGAAGGAATAACAACTACGATTATAACTACAGCAGACCTTCAAGCAGCTATGGTGAGCAGCAAAAGGAAAACACAACAAACACAGAGCAATTCTTTTACTTCGGTGATGACAACGGAGAAGCATTCAACAATTAAGGAGCATACGGCAGATGAAAAAATTTTTAAGCAATGCAGCCATAAAATTTCAGCGTTTTATGTATGGCAGATACGGAATTGATCAGCTATACCGTGGGCTTTTATGGATATATTTTGCACTTCTCATCATTTCAGCCATACTCGGCAGAGCTGTTGATTACAGGATTTATACCATATTATCAGTTGCAGGGCTTGCAATTATTGTGTTTGCCTTCTTCCGTGTTTTTTCAAAAAACATTCAGAAAAGACGCAGTGAAAATGCAAAATGGCTTGTGTTTGAAAATATGGTAAAAAAGCAATTCCGCATTCTTCGTGACAGATGGAAATTCAGAAAAACACACATTTTCAGAAAATGCCCGAAATGCCAGGCTGTTTTAAGGTTGAAAAAAATCAAGGGCAGCCACAATGTAACATGCCCTCACTGCAAAGAAAATTTCAAAATTAAAGTATTATAATATTCTCCTTTCTTTTAATAAGGCTTTGGCTCTCTGAGGGTCAGAGTCTTATTTTTTACTTATTGTAAAATTCCTCTTACATTTTTGCTTGTTTTATGTTATAATTGATATATAGTTACCTGAATGCAGAAAAATAGTCAAGCAGATAATACAGTTTGTTGTATATTTTTCCATATTTTAGGCAATAATATTTATGGAGGGTATTGAAATGTATAAAATCGGTGAATTATTTGTTTACGGAAGCAGAGGAGCCTGCAAAATTATAGACATTAAAAATGAAAAATTCGGCAACAGTGAAAAAACATATTATATTCTGATGCCCTTTTTCGATTCCAAGGAAACTATATTTGTTCCTGTTGACAATGAAAAGCTTGTTTCCAAAATGAAAAAAATATTGTCTCCCAAGCAGATGGAGGAACTTATAAAAACAATTCCCGCAAAAGAAAGCGTGTGGATAGAAAATGTGAATCTTAGGCGTGAGGAATACAAAAAAATCATCAGCAGAGCACAGAGAGAGGAGCTTATTTCACTTCTGAAAACTCTTTATGAAAGAAGAAAAGAACTTCAGCTTATCGGAAAGAATTTATCTGCATATGATGAAAAATTTTTAAGACAGGTGCAGAATATTATTCACAGTGAAATTGCTCTTGTTATGGAAATTTCTTTGGACGAGGTTGCACCTTATATTGAAAAAACAATAAATGCTGCATAAATACGGCATAAGAAAAAGCACCGCGATACGGTGCTTTTTCTTATTATAAAACCTTTGAAAGAAAATCCTGAAGCCTTGCATTTTTTGGATTACCGAAAAATTCCTTAGGTTCATTTTCCTCTTGAATGATTCCCTCATCAACAAAGAGAACCTTTGAACCAACCTCACGTGCAAATCCCATTTCGTGCGTTACAACAACCATTGTCATTCCGTCAGCAGCAAGGTTTTTCATAACCTGTAAAACCTCTCCAACCATTTCAGGATCAAGAGCCGAAGTAGGCTCATCAAACAGCATTACCTTCGGGTTCATTGCAAGCGAGCGGACAATAGCTGCCCTCTGCTTCTGACCGCCTGATAGCGAGCTCGGATAAGCATCTGCCTTATCCTCAAGACCAACCATTTTTAAAAGGCGCAGTGCGTTTTCGTTCGCTTCCTCCTTACTCATAAGCTTGAGCTTAACAGGAGCAAGCGTTATATTCTTCTGAATTGTAAGGTTATTAAACAGATTAAAATGCTGGAAAACCATACCCATATGCTTACGCACTTCATTAATATCTGTTTTCTTATCTGTTATCAGCTTATCGTCAAACCAGATTTCACCTTCTGTAGGAGTTTCAAGGAGGTTAAGGCAGCGGAGAAATGTTGATTTACCCGAGCCTGACGGACCGATAACAACAATCTTATCACCCTTATGGATTTCATAATCTATGCCTTTAAGTACCTCATGATTTCCAAAAGACTTTTTAAGCCCTTTAACCTTAATAAGTGTATCAGTGGTCACTTGCACGAAGCCTCCTTTCAAGCATTGAAACAAGCTTTGTAAGAATCATAACGATTACAAGGTAAATAAGAGCAACTGCAATAAGCGGCATAAATGCACTGAAAGTAACACCGCGAATCATATTGCCCGCTCTTGTTAAATCTGTCATAGCAACATAGCCGGCTACAGACGTTTCTTTAAGAAGAACAATAACCTCATTTGCAAGTGCAGGAAGCACATTCTTGAATGCCTGAGGAATAATGATGTGCACCATAGTCTGAACAAAATTAAGACCCATTGCTCTGCCTGCTTCAAACTGCCCTGCATCTATAGACATAATTCCCGATCGGAATATCTCTGCAACATAAGCTGCCGAATTCAAACCGAATGCCAGAATAGCAACAAAAAGCTTATTGTTTGAAGCTGCAAAAATGATGTAATACATAATAAGAAGCTGAACAACAACAGGCGTTCCTCTTATTATAGTAAGATAAAGCTTTGATATAAAATTAAGAACAGAAAAAATCACCTTTGAAAAGCCGTGCATATCTGCTGCATTCTTATCATAAGAGGAGCGGATTACGGCAATAACCATTCCGAGAAAGATACCAAGAATAACTGCAAATATTGTAATCTCTATCGTAGTTCCCAGACCTTGAACAAGAAGTTTCCATCTGTCTCCCGTAATAAAGTTTAATATAAACTGTGATTTTAAATCATCAAACCATTCTGCCAAAATAATTCTCCTTTACATTTAATTTACAAAAAAAGGGGTGGAAAACCACCCCGATTCATAATGAACAAATTATTCAGCAGGAATATACGTTTCAACAATCTTCTGAACAGTACCGTCAGCAATAAGTTCCTCTAAAGCCTTATTAACTTCCTCAACAAGTGCACTGCCCTTAGGGAATGCGATTGCATAATCCTCATCAGCATACTTTGTATCAAGAATCTTAAGACCGCTGTTAGCTGCAACAAATGATTTAGCAGGCTCGTTATCAATAATAACCGCATCAATCTTACCTGATGAAAGAGCTGCAACGGCATCTGCACCTGCCTGATATTCTTCAAGTGTGCAGGTTGTTAAGCCTTCACTTATATCATCACCGAAATAAATATCACCTGTTGTTGAAAGCTGAGCACCAACCTTATAGGTTGCACCTTCTGCATAAAGATCGTCAACTGTTGTAATAGGTGAATCCTCTTTTACAATAACAGCCTGAATGCCTTTTGCATATGAAGTTGAGAAATCAACACTTTCAAGGCGTTCAGGTGTAACAGTTAAACCTGCCATACCCATATCTGATTTGCCCGTTGAAACAGCACCAACAATAGAATCAAAATCCATATTCTCAACAACAAGCTCACGTCCAAGCTTATCTGCAATTGCCTGAGCAATTTCAATATCAATACCGGCATAAGCTCCGTTATCACCTATGTATTCATATGGAGGGAAATCTGCGCTTGTTGCAAGACTGAGCTTTTCCTTTTCGGTGCTTCCGCCTGAGCATGCAACGAATGTTACTGCAATTACTGCAATTGCAAGAGCAACTGCAAGAACTTTTGATAATTTTTTCATAACAATTCTCCTTATATTTATTAATATCGTTGATAATTATAATACACTATTATGCAAAATGCAAGCACATTGTTGAATATTTATTCATTATATGATAAAATGAAGTCATATTATAAGCTATGTATGGTGATTTTATGAATAAAATAGAGTTTTTTAATTATCTTCCCGACGATGCAAAAGACATTCGTATTAAGGTATTTGTTGATGAGCAGGGCTTTGAAAATGAACTTGATGATATTGACAATACTGCAATCCATATTTTGATTTACCTTAACGGTGCGGCTGCGGGAACAGCAAGAATGTTTACCGAGGATAACGGAAAATCGTATCATATCGGAAGAGTTGCCGTTTTACCGCAGTTCCGAAAAAATCATTTAGGTGCGGAAATAGTAACTGCAATATGTGAAAAGGCAAAGGCGCTTGGTGCTGAAAAGTGCGAACTTTCGGCACAGTGCAGAGTCAAGGACTTTTATAAATCCTTGGGCTTTGAAGAAAGCGGAGAGGAATACTTAGATGAATACTGCCCTCACATACATATGGAAAAAACACTACAGTAAAACAGCGGTGCGTTATGGAAATTAAACCAATTGCAAAAATATACAATGATTTTCCTACAAAATTCGGCATTCCTCGGCAAAGCGGAAGAGTTAAAGAAATAACAGGAAAAATTGTTTTTGAAAAGGAATTCAGAAATGAAAATGCCCTTCGGGGAATAGAGCAGTTTTCACATCTCTGGCTGATTTGGGAATTTACCGAAAACAAGCAAAGTGAATGGAATGCAACAGTCAGACCGCCGCGGCTTGGAGGAAATAAAAGGATAGGCGTTTTTTCAACACGTTCTTCCTTTCGCCCTAATTCCTTGGGATTATCATGTGTTAAGCTTGAAAAAGTTGAAAAAAGTGAACGCCAGGGTACAATGCTTATTATAAGCGGTGCAGATTTAATGAACGGCACACCGATTTACGATATTAAGCCGTATATTCCATATACCGACTGCATAAATGATGCCGAAGGCGGATTTGCCGAAGAAAACAACACTTATGAAATTGATGTTGAAATAGCTGATAATCTGCTTGAAATAATACCTGAAGAGAAAAGAAAAGTACTTATAAAAGTGCTTAAGGATGATCCAAGACCTGCTTATAAATCCAACTGTGAAAGAGATTACGGATTTTCTTTTTGCGATTATGAAATAAAATTCAAGGCAAGGAATCATAAAATTATTGTTACGGAAATAATAAAAAATCAAACAAAAAACGGCTGCCCATAAAGGACAGCCGTAATTTTATTGTTTTAACGCATTAGTCCTGAGAAGGAGCACCTACCGGACAAACGCCTTCGCAAGCACCACACTCAATGCAAGTATCAGCATCAATTTCGAACTTACCGTCACCCTCTGAAATTGCACCTACCGGGCATTCAGCTGCACAAGCACCGCATGAAATGCAATCATCTGAAATTTTATATGCCATTCCGTAACACCTCCTGTCACCATTCTTAACTATTAATATAACACAATATTTTTAATTTGCAAGAGAAAAATAAGGTTAGGTAAAACTAATTTTTTTCAAGCTGCTTCAGGAACTCTGCTTCCTGCTTTGATATGCTCTGCTGCCTTCCATCCTTTACAACAACAACCTCATCACGATAAGCTACAACAGGTGCACCATCGGGATTGCTGTTAAGCTTAATTTTAAGCTTTCCTGTTAATAGAGAAACATCAACAACTGTCCCCCTGCCGTCACGGCAATCAACAATTGCACCCTTACGCGGTGTTATTTTCTGCAGATAATCATATGAATTCTGCTCATATTTAAGGCAGCACATCAGCCTGCCGCAGGTTCCGCTTATTTTGCCGGGAGAAAGACTCAAACCCTGCTCCTTCGCCATTTTAATTGAAACAGAATGAAAATCATTAAGAAAGGTTGAGCAGCAGAATGGTCTGCCGCAGATGCCGAGCCCGCCTATCATTTTAGATTCATCTCTTACGCCGATCTGGCGAAGCTCAATTCTTGAATGAAATGCACTTGCAAGATCCTTAACAAGCTCTCTGAAATCCACCCTGCCATCCGCAGTGAAATAGAATATGATTTTTGAACCGTCAAAGGTATATTCTACCTCTGTTAAATTCATTTCCAGCTTATGATCTTCTATTTTTTTTAAGCATATATTATATGCTTCCTTTTCTTTTTTCTTATTGCTTTCAAGAATCTTCATATCTTCCTGAGTTGCAATTCTTTTAACAGGCTTTAACGGAGCAACAACCTCATCATCTTCAACAGATTTGTTTGCCTCTGCAACTATACCGCATTCAATACCGCGTGCTGTTTCAACAATAACATGGCTGCCTGCCTGTATTTCCAATCCGTTAGGATCAAAGAAATACACCTTTCCGGTGTCCTTAAAACGTACTCCAACAACTTGTGTCATGATGTATATCCCCCAAAGAGCGTTTGCTCTATCTGCCTATTGCTTCTCGCAGACTATAACAGATTTTAGTAATAAGCAAAGCATTGTTTGCATTTTTATTTGCCATATCAATAAGCTTATCAGCTGTTTCATACAGCTTTAAAATTTTAGATTCAGTAAATTTCATTGAAAGTGCTTTAACGGTTTCCTTCTGACCCGAAAGAATTTCGCCTGTTTTAATGCCTATAACAGCATCTCTGAAAACAGTTTTCAGAAGATTGAGAACGGTTGCGAGCTCCTGCCTGTCCTTCCCAAGCTCACTTGTGCACTTTATGAGCTCATACTCATTGTCTGCCATAGCTGCATTGCAAATGCTTTTAACCAGTTCCATTGTTTTCTGCATTTTTCCGCCGACAAGACTTTCTGTCGCCTTGCCTATGTTGCCCTTAAAGGCAATCATAGCTTCCCGGGCTTCATTGAAATCTATATTTTCATTTTCTTTTGAAATATGTTCTGCGCCCGTGCCTGCATTCACTCCGCTGAGCGTTAATGTAACGGAACGTGAAAGCACAGTTTCAAGCAGCATCGTTCTGCTTGTAACAGTAAGAATAAAAACTGCATATGACGGAGGCTCTTCAAGTACCTTCAGTATTGCATTCTGAGCACTTTCATTCATACAATGGGCATTGCCTAAAATATAAATCTTGCTTTCTGCCTCATTAGGCGGCATATAAACATCATTTATAACATTCCTGACAACATCAACATGAAACGAACGTGCACCTCCGACCGCACTGTATTCAAAAATGTCAGGGTGAATGCCCTTCTCCGCCTTTCGGCATTGAGCACATTCACAGCATGGTCTGTCATCGTCTGAACGGCAAACAAGCGCACAGGCAATTTCGTGTGCAAGCGTACGTTTACCGATTCCCTCATCACCCTCAATAACAATTGCGTGCGGCAGCCTTTCAGAGGCCATTAAAAATGATAATTGCTCCTTGACTTTTTCATTTCCAAGAAAATGATTAAAATTCATAATTAAAACTTTCTGAAATCCTCAACATCAATTACAAATGCCACTCCGCCGTATTCCTCAACATCAACAGGCTGCTTAAGCAATGTGCCTGCAACCGTGCTGTTAACACCATGCTGCCTTATTATACGCTTTGTAACATTCTTGCCCAGAACCTCAAATACTTCATTAATTTTTTCATGTTCCACACCTATAAATATACAGGAATGACCGCCTTCAAGAAACTGACCTGTTGTTGAAATTTTTGTAGCAAAAAAACCGGCTTTGCTTAAAGCCTCTAAAACCTTTTGTATATCTTTATTCGAGATTATTGTGATAATTAACTTCATTTTTAGTGCTCCTTTAATTGTAATTTAACATCCGCTTAACATAATACTTTAATTATACTTCAAAAGAGCAGCACTTTACAATTCATTTAAAACTAAATTAAAATAAAATTAACATTTAAACAATGTAAGCCAACGCTACTATTACAGGCATTGTTACAATTGAAAGAATGCTTGACTGGGCCGCAATTTCCGAGCCGAGGGCAGCATCATTATCAAATTTTGCCGCATACATCGCAGTGTTTGTTGCGGTGGGGGCAGAGGCGGAAATAGTCATTGCCGCAAGCAAATCTCCCGTTACACCGCAAAGTCTGAATAAACCGAGCATACACAGCGGTATTAAAATCAATCTCAAAAATGATGTGAAATATAATTCTTTTTTTATTATAATGTGTTTAAAATTGGAATTTGCAAGAAATGTGCCGAAAACAATCATGGCAAGCGGTGAATTAATACTTCCCACCAGCTGCATGGGATAATCAATTATATATGGCACATCAGGCTGTAAAAGAAAGAGCGGAATTCCGATAATGACAGAAATTGAACCGGGATTTAAAATAATTTTTTTCAAATCAATTTTTGCCTTATGACCGCTGATTTCAAAAATACCGTATGTGAAAGCAATGATATTAAACATACCCACATACACTGCACAGTAGAAAACGCCCTCGTCACCTATAACGCTTTTCGCGAGAGGCAACGCCAGAAATGCCGCATTTGACAGAACGGTTGCATAACGATAAATACCTCTTTCAAGCGTACTGTAGCGCTTTCCGAATGCAATTCCTGCAACAGCAATTCCGAATATATGCGTTGCAGCAGCACATAAAAATGCAACAAATAAACCCTTAACGTGCTCTGCAGTATATTCCATATTTATAAATGTATGAATGATTGCAATAGGAAGTATTATATTAAAAAGTAAATCTATAACCTTTTTGGCACTGTCTTTGGGAAAAATCTTTGTTTTGTCAGCAATAAAGCCAACACCTGCAATGAGGTAAAGTATCCCGACATTCAGTGCTATTGTTTTCAAATTTTCAAGAAACAATTTCTTATCCTTCTTCTAAATTGTCTTTTAATGCTTCGGCAGATAGTGAAACGGCAAAAGCACCTGTAAAAAAATATGTTGATGCAGAAAAAGCTGTAGTATAAACATCGGCGCCGAAAACAATTGCCGCAATTCTCGGAACAGCCAATACAAAGCACATTGCACCGTATAAAAAACCAAAAAAGCAAAACGCTCTCAGTTTGTGCAGATTACTTTCCAGACATCTGATAACTGCAATATGAAACAGCATGCCTAAAATCAGCACTGAATAATGCAGTATGCTTTCTTGCGCATACAAGCCATCATCATTTCTTGTGAGCGTGCAAAGAAGCATAAACAGATTCCAGCAAACAGGCATGATATGAAAATAACTTAAATTCCTGAAATCATACTTATCCGTAACAAATGAAACACCCATAATTATGAAATAGAATGCACATAAAACCGCACTTATTCCAACAAGGCAAACCGGAATAAAATAATTCCATTCAAAATTCACATTTTCTGAAATGTATTTATAGCAATTAATGCATTGATGAACAAAATCATAAAACATTGCAACGGCCGCAAAAATGCAAAAATAAAATACACGCCTGCTTCTTTGCTTTGAAAACGGATTTCTATAGGCATTTTTTCTGCACAGCAGAACACTGAACATAATGACTGCCGCACACGCAATAAAAAACAAAACAATTGTTTTTTCCGCACCGTGGATAATGAAGCCTGTTGATGCATTTGTATAGCAGAACATCTGAACACATCTTACAGCAGCTGCACAAATAACCGAAGCACCGAAAAGTACAGAAATAATTTTAGTCAGTATTTTCGGCACTGATTGCCACCTCTTTTATTATCTTTTATAAAGCTCAATATACTCTCTCTTACGTGCAACACTCTTATATGCCGGTCGGATAATTTTATTGTTCGTTGTAAGCTCCTCAAGCCTGTGCGCACACCAGCCGACTATTCTTGCACTTGCAAATAAAGGTGTATATAAATCTTCAGGTATTCCGAGCACTTTATACACAAGACCCGAATATAAATCTACATTTGCACACACATCAGCATTGTTACCCTTTAATTCACGCAAAAGATCGGGTGTAACCTTTTCAATATTTTCAAGTGTTTTGAATTCCTTTTCATAGCCTGCCTTATATGCAAGCTCCTGTGCACTCTTTTTAAGAATAACTGCACGCGGATCCGAAACAGTATAAACTGCGTGACCCATACCGTAAATGAGCCCCATTCCGTCACCTGCTTCTTTATTAAGAATTTTAACAAGATAATCCTTAATCTGACCCTCATCGGTAGGATCGGCAACATTGGCTATGATTTCATTCATCATTCTTGTTGTGCTTATATTTGCACCGCCGTGGCGCGGTCCTTTAAGTGAACCGAAGCCTGCCGTTATTGCAGAATATGTATCCGTTCCGCTTGAAGTAAGCACACGTGTGGAAAATGTTGAGTTGTTACCGCCGCCGTGATCTGCATGAAGCATAAGCATAATATCAAGCAGCTTTGCTTCTTCATCCGTAAACTTTTTATCCGAACGAATTTGATTTAAAATATATTCCGCAGTAGTCTGATCTTTATTAATAGGATGAAGATACATGGTTTTTCCGTAAAAGGTTCTTCTTTTAACCTGATATGCAGTGTTCATAATTGTAGGAACCTGTGCAATAAGCTGCAGGCTCTGACGAAGAACATTGGCAACGGAAATATCATCCGGGTTTTCGTCATAGGAATAAAGGCACATAATACAGCGTGCCATTTTATTCATAATATCCTTTGAAGCATGCTTCATAATCATATCTTCAATAAAATCCTCAGGCAGCTCTCTGCAAGCTGCTATTACCTCCTGCAGTGAAGCAAGCTGATTTTCGGTAGGCAAATCACCGAACAGAAGAAGCCATATTACTTCTTCAAAACCAAATCTGTTTTCCTTTATGCAGGATGAAACAATCTGATTAATATCATAGCCTCGGTATGACAGCTTACCGTCTTTTGCAACACGCTCACCATCAAGAATATAATAACCCTCAACAGAACAAATTCTTGTAAGACCTGCCATAACACCTGTTCCGTCCTCATTTCTGAGACCTCTTTTAACATGGTATCTGGCAAAATCACTTTTACTTATGGAGTTATTTTTATCAAGCTCGCCGCATAAACTTGAAATAGCTTCCATAGAAATTGGGGAAATATAATTTGCAGACATAATCCTATCTCTCCTTACATTAAAATTTACAAACAGCTATAATTATCCATTATAATAGTAATCATTATACCTTATTTATACTACCAAAGTCAAGGAGGCAGAAAATTGAAAAAAGCACTTATAATTTTTGCAATACTTTTTGTATTAACACTTGCAATACCTGCAATTGCCGCATTTATAAAAACACCTGCCGAAAATACCAATGAGCTTGCAACTCTGTTTTCCGGCAGTGTTTTGATGATCAGTCACCCTTTGAGTTTTCATTAATCTTTTTGAATTTGCAGTTTACTTTGATATCAAGCTGTGCCTCCGAAAGAACACTTCCCCAATCATCACTTAAGGCGTCATAATCCTTGGGACTGTACATGGCAAGATTTTCTCCTATTCTCAGACTGTCACTTTTGCCGTTTACACATTGATAAAAAGCATTGCTGCAAATATCGGATATTTTATTTTCAACAAGCTTTTCCACTTCTTTAAGATGATTGCTGGTTATTGTATTTATAAGACCCTTTTCCACCGCATCAAGCATCAAATTTGATTTTATTTCCGCATGAAGCACAACCTTTCCGTTTTCAACAGATGCATACGTTTTGGTTTTTGATTTTATAATATCTACTCCGATTTCCCCTAATTCATCACTTAAAACATTTAAAAATCCTGTTTTTATTTTATTACTCAGAATTAAAAAACCAAAGGTAGAATTCTCATCAAGAACCGTAACCAGCTTTTCATCATTAAAAATTGCAATTCCTGCTACGGAAACGCATTTTTCATCTGCTCTTACTACAGGCAAAAAAATATCAGATGTTTTATCAAGATAAAGATTTAAAAGCTCGTTTGTTGTTACATCCGCAGCAAAACCGTTTTTTTCTCCTATATTAAGAAGAGAGGTAATTGATTCGGCAGGCACCAAAGCATCATTTTCATGACTGTCTATGATTTCTGCTGCATCCTTCTCGGAAATACAGATTTTTACATCTGATCTTGAATCGGAGCTTCTTAAAAGATAATCAACATTTTTTTCAAGATAATTTTCAGCCATTCCCATTCCGAAAACGATAATTCTGTTTTGCCCGAAAAACAGCTTTTTAGAAAGGCTTTCCGTAACATTTTCTATTGCATCCGAAATATTGCTTCCCTTTCCTGAGGTATTCATTGTTACATTTCCTGAAAGAGCCTCTGCTCCGCTGCCCTCTTTTGCAAGATTAAGAGTCTGAACAGTCACAGTTACCTCGTCATCATTGTAATCAATGCCCATTCCCTCAACAATGCTTAAATCACTGAGGTCATTTCTCTCGGTACATCCTGTAAAAAGCAGAAGTATAAGCATTACCGATAATAATATTTTAAAATTTTTCAAGCAGCAATTCTCCTTTGCTCTTTTTTCTGAAAATAAGTCTTAAAACAGGAATAATTAATCCGAATACCAAAAACGGAATTATCACAGCCCAGTTCTGTACACGTAAAAAGAAATTCAATTCTGCAATGATCCACGTTACTGCAAAAATACCGATTCCTGACAGAACAATTCCCTTTCCCCTGCTTTTTAACTTAAAGCAGTCGGCGGCACAGTATAGGAACAGTGTACCTTTTAGGAACACTGCAAAAATCCAGAATGCCGTATAAACAGAATCCAGTCTTTCACTTTCATCAAACTTAGAAATCTGTGAGATCTCATAAAAAGGAAAAGAAGCAACAGATGCCGTATCTCCAAGAACTCCCAATGAAAAGAAAAACAGCAAACCGCAGGCAACAAAGGATAAAACAATTGAAGAATAAAACGGCTTTGCAATTTTACCGTTAACCTTAGGAGCAAGCACCATAAGAAGTATGATTTCACTTGTTTCACAGGCAAAACTCAAGGCATTAACAAAAATATTGGATGTGCTGTTTTTTGTGAAAGGAAAAAGATTAAGAATAGAGAACTCCCTGCTGCCAAAACCAACAACGCTTATAACCCCTATAACAGTCACCGCAAGGATAAAGGAGCCAAACCTTGATATAGGCTCTATACCAAGCCATGCTGCATAAATGCATGCAAGAATTATAAATGAAGCAAGAAAAAGCGACTGCGTATTTTCATTAAGCTCCATAGATGCAAAAAATGAAAATCTGCCGATTGTCACTGCTCCGAGATACAGAAAATATATTCCGTAAAGTATGGATATCCATTTCGGCTGCAGCAAATTTCTTTTCTTATTTGATGCATAAACAGCCGGTATGGAAATCAGAAGTGTTAAAATCAACCCTAATCCAAGACTTATAAGCATATCCGAAGAATAGTTACCGAGTGATGTTACATTGCACACTGTAAAAACAACAAGCACCCGGCATACAAAAAACATTGAAAACAGACTGTAGGGTGAAATTTTTCCACGTTTAAATTTCATTAATATCCGCACCTCTTAAATTCTGAACTCTGACTTTTCGCTTTGCAAGCTTTCTCCAGCTTTCGCGATAGAAAATATCCCCTAAGCTTTTAACATTCAAAGGTGAAATTGGGGAAGAAAACGGCACGCCGTATGGGTTAACTGCGGCAATATTCACACAGATAACACACAGCCCAAGAACAATTCCGTAAATTCCCGTAAAACCGCCTAAAATAATAAACACAATCCTTAAAACAGAAATGCTCTCATATAAGGGATAAATGACATAAGACGCAATTGCCGTAACTGCTACAACTACAAGCATTGGTGTTCCTACCAGCCCCGCATTTACAACCGCATCCCCTATAACAAGAGCGCCTATAATAGAAACTGCGTGCCCAATCATTTTGGGAAGCCTTATTCCTGCTTCACGCATTATTTCGTAAAGGACAAGCACCATAAGTGCCTCCTGCATTAGTGAAAACGGTGTTGTTGCTTCTGCCGATGCTATTGTATACATAAGTGAGGTTGGTATAAGTTCCTGATGAAATGTTCCTGTTGCAACATAAAAACCCGGCAGAACAATAGACATAATAAAGGCAAAATATTTCAGAATCCTGTTAAGAGTTGCATAAAAGGGCAGATTGTCATAATCATCCACCGTTGAAAAAGAATCCGTAAAAAGATAAGGAACATATATTGCAAACGGAGAGCCGTCCATAAGCACTGCAACTCTGCCCTCAAGAAGCTTTGAGCAAAGGGTGTCAGGCCTTTCGGTGTTACCTACGGCTGAAAAGTACGAGCTTATCTTTGAATCAAGAAATGCCGCAAGCTCTCCGTAATCCTGAAGATTGCTTATCGGGGCAGAAGTTATTCTGCTTTCAACATCTGCAACAAGGTCATCATCTGCAACACCTTTAACATAAGCAATAACAACAGAGGTCTGTGCAGAACTTCCTATTTTAAGCTGCTTAAGCTTCAAATCCGGAGTTTTTATTCGTCGTCTGAGCACAGCCTTATTATCATTTAAGGTTTCCGTAAAACATTCCTTGGCACCCTTTATATCCGCTTCGGTAGGCGGCTCATCTGTTGTTCTTTTTGTAAAGCCCTGAATACCTAAGGACAGACACTTTGCCACTCCGTCTATAAAAACAACCGCAAAGCCTGACGAGAGGAAGTAATAAATATCCTCAAAGGTTTTAATTTCGCTCAGCTCAAGAGAATTGATAACTGATGTTTTCAGGATGTCAAAAAGCTCTGCCGTGGTTTCATAATCACCGTCAAACCTCAGCATGGGATCCATTATCATATGTGAAAGCTGAAGGGAATTCACCATTCCGTCAAGTACACAAACAATGCAGTCTGTTCCGTTAACCTTGCATTCACGCAAAAGGAAATCAGAGCAATCCTTAAAATCAGCTTCTATTTTATTTTTATTATCAATAATCGATGAATAAATTTCCATATCCTCACCTATCATATTTTTCCATTGTTACACTCCTTCTATTTTTTCAATAATCACAACAATTATGCAAAGAATATTTAAAGCAATTTGATTTTGAAAGGATTTTGAAAAATTATGAGTATCACTTTTATCAGAGCGGTTATCATTTATATAACCGTTATAATTGCAATGAGAATTATGGGCAAAAGACAGATTGGTGAGCTTAAGCCGCACGAACTTGTTATTACCGTGCTTGTTTCACAGGTTGCAAGCATACCGCTTGAGGACAACAGTATGCCGCTTGCAAATATGTTTGTTCCTATTCTTATATTTGTTTCCTTTGAAATTATTGTTTCGGCAATCTCAATGAAAAGCATTAATTTCAGAAATCTTATTCAGGGCAAACCGATTTTTGTTATTAAAAACGGAAAACTTGATGAAAAACAGATGAAACGCCTTCGCTTTACAATTGATGATTTGATTGATGCAATAAGGCAAAAGGATGTTTTTGATATTTCAACGGTTCAGGATGCCGTTATAGAAACAAACGGCAGTATTTCTGTTTTGCAGAAGGCAGAGGACACTCCGGTTACGCCAAGGCAGTTAAAGCTGTCTGTTGATGAGGTTTCCACACCCATTACAATTGTTATAGACGGCAAGCCCGTAACCGAATATTTCGGAGAAGAAAAAATCAAAAACAGTGAAATTGAGCTTGTTGTAAATAATTCGGGAAAGGATATTAAAGGTATTATGCTGCTTACAATAGATAACAGCGGAAACACCTTTATTATTCCGAAAAGGAGTGAAAACTGATGAAAAGATTATGGTTTGCCGCTGTTTTTTTGATTATAGCTCTTTGTACTTGCTCATATGAGCAATATGTGGTAAAATGTACCTATAATGAAATTAATGAGGTTATAGATAAAGCACTTGCCACGGATAATTCAGATGAAAAAATTAAATACTGCAATGAAATAATAGACAAGTGGGATAACTACTTCAGAAAGGTAACCCTTGTTACGGATCATTCAATTGTTCAAAGTGCAGATATTTCTTTCGGAACACTGAGTGCTCTTGCAGAAGAGGAAAGCGAAAGTATAGATGAAACCCTGATTGAATCAAAAAGCGAACTTAAACAGATTTATGACAGTTCAAGAATTAATCTATCAAATATTTTTTAAAGGGGTATAAAATATGAGCAATGCAAAACCTTTCGGCTGGAAGGATAAAATCGGCTACGGTCTTGGTGATTTCGGCTGCAATATGAGTTTTGTTTTCATAAACTCATATATGATGGTATTTTTTGTTACCTGCCTTGGAATTGATCCCAAACATTATGCAGCAATAATACTTATTGCAAAAATATGGGATGCAATCAATGACCCGATTATAGGTGCATTATGCGATGCATCTAAACCAAAGGGCAAAAGTAAGTTCAAGCCTTGGATTAAATGGGGCTGCATACCGCTTCTGATTTCAAGCGTAGTTATGTTTATTTACATTCCGAATGCTCCGTATACAGTTAAAATAGCTGTGTGCCTTGTAACTTATCTTATATGGAGCGTTGCCTACACAAGTGTTAATGTTCCGTATGGCTCCATGCAATCTGTTATTACAAAAAATGATCTGCAAAGAGCCGAGCTTTCAAATGCACGTTCAATCGGAGCACTGCTTGCTCAGCTTCCTGTAATGATTTTATTGCCGCTGCTTATTTATGATGACAATAATCAGCCAAGAGGAAATTTGTTTATTGTATTTGTAACGGTAATGGGAATAATAGGCGTTATTGCTTTTCAGATTATGTGCACAATCACAACCGAAAGAGTTGAACCTGCAGTTAATAAAACGCAGAAATTCAATTATTTCAGAACGCTCGGCAGCTTCTTTACAAACAGACCGATTATGGCACTTACTGTTTCAACGGTTTCATATCTGGCTCTTATTATGACGGTTACAACCTCTATGCAATACATTTTTATGTGTTATTTTGAGAATTCAAAACTGATTCCTGTTGCAACTGTAATAGCAGGTGTACCTATGGTAGTTGCAATTGTGCTGGTAAAACCTCTTGTAAAAAGATTTTCAAAGAAAGCGCTTTGCACTTATCCTTTTATTGCAGGTATAATTTCAACAGGCATTATCACATTTGTGAAATTCAGCAATCCTTATGTTTGGCTTGTTTTTGTAGGTGTAGCTGTTCTTTCAACAGGTCTGTATATGGTGCTTATCTGGGCAATGGTTGCAGACAGTATTGACTATCAGGAAAAAAGAACGGGCAGACGTGAGGAAGGCTCAATTTATGCCACCTACAGTCTTTTCAGAAAACTTGCACAGGGTATCGGCAGTTCGGCAGTTTCACTTGCAATCGGATGGACCGGATATAAAGCAGAATTCGGTGCATATCAGCCCGAGGGTGTTGCGGATAAAATATATCTTGTAACAGGCTTGCTGCCTTTTATGGGAACAATTATCTGCTTCATATCCATGCTTTTCTATAATATTAATGAAAAAGAAACAGGAGTAAATGAAGATGCGTGAAATTAAGGCTATAAATTCAGACTGGGCATTTCTTAAGGGTGATACAAAGCACCACAAGGTGCCCAAAAAAGCTAAAAAGAAATGGGAAACCGTTAATCTCCCCCACACATGGAATGCACTGGATGGGCAGGACGGCGGCTTTGACTACCATCGCGGTGCCTGCTGGTATTTTAAAGAAATTGAAATATCCCCCGAATCCGGCAAACAGATTTTCCTTGAAATTCCTGCAGCCTCGCTTTCGGCAGAGGTTTATATTAACGAAAATCACGTTTGCACACATAAGGGAGGCTTTTCAACCTTCCGTGTAAACATAACTCCGTTTATTAATCCAAAAAAAGCAACTAAAATTGCAATCTGTGTTGACAACGGAGAATCCAATAAAATTTACCCTCAAACGGCTGATTTTACATTTTTCGGAGGTCTTTACAGAGGGGTTAACCTTTTAGAAGTAACCGACACGCATTTTGACCTTGAATATGCCGGCGGCTGCGGGGTTATGGTTACTCCGACCGTTAATACGGACGGAAGTGCAGATGTTGAAATACAGTCTTTCGAGAAAAATGCAGAAGGTTACAGAGTGCAATACAGAATAGGAAATCTTGTTGCAGACAAGGAAAATCCTGTTATTCACATTGACGAGCCGCATTTATGGAACGGAAGAAAAGACCCGTATCTTTACACACTTGATGCCCAGATTGTAAAAAACAATATAGTCATAGACAGCGTTAGTACTAAATTCGGTATCAGAAGCTTTCATATCGATGCTGAAAAAGGCTTTTTCCTGAACGGAGAGCCATATCCGCTTCATGGTGTTTCAAGACATCAGGACCGAGAAAATATGGGTTGGGCTATAACCGAAAAAGAGCACAAAGAGGACATGGAGCTGATTGCTGAGGTAGGTGCAAATACAATCCGCCTGGCTCATTATCAGCACAGCCAGTACTTTTATGATTTATGCGATGAATACGGTATGATTGTTTGGGCAGAAATTCCGTTTATTTCGGCATTTCTTAAAACACCGGAGGCAAGAGAAAATACACTTTTACAGATGAAAGAGCTTGTTGTTCAGAACTACAATCATCCGTCTGTTATCTGTTGGGGTATTTCAAATGAAATCACTATAGGCGGTGAAGATCCGGAGCTGGTTGAAAACCTGAATGCACTTAATGATTTATGCCATAGCCTTGATAAAACAAGACCTACCACAATGGCTCAGCTTACAATGGTGGAAATGGACAGTCCGCTAAATAAAATTACTGACATTTTATCCTACAACCACTATTTCGGCTGGTATATGGGAGATGTAAGTGATAACGGTCCATGGCTCGATGAATTTCATAAGCTGAATCCGGAAATCTGTCTTGGTGTTTCGGAATATGGCTGTGAGGGTATACTGAAATATCACAATGACAATCCCCAGATGCAGGATTATTCAGAGGAATATCAGGCATATTATCACGAAAAAATGCTTGAAACCTTTGCAACACGCCCGTATTTATGGTCCACCCATGTATGGAATATGTTTGATTTTGCATCCGATATGCGTGATGAAGGCGGAGTTAAAGGAAGAAATAACAAGGGGCTTGTTACATTTGACAGAAAGATAAAAAAAGATTCTTTCTTCATTTATAAAGCATATTGGAGCGATGTTAAATTTGTTCATCTCTGCGGCAGAAGATATGTTAACCGACCAACTGAGAAAACAGACATTAAGGTTTATTCAAATTGCAACAGCATAACCCTGTTTGTTAATAATGTTGAAATTGCAACAGAAAACTGTGATAAAATCGCATTGTTTAAAAATGTATCCTTAATTGACGGTGAAAACACAATCAAAGCCGTAAGCGGCAGTCTTACAGATGAAATGGTTATTAACAGGGTTGCAGATCCTGATGAAAGCTATGCTCTTAAAAGCAGCGACTCCGGCAACAGTGGCTCAAACTGGTTTGAAACACTTGATACCGATAATAACGAGCTTCAGTTCCCTGAAGGATACTTCTCAATAAAGGATAAAATCGGCGATATTATGAAAAATCCTGAGGGTGAAAAGTTCATTAACAGCATGATTGAAAAAATCACAAGTGAAATGAATATGAATATCAGCAAGGGTATGATGAATATGGCTAAGGGCTTTACCGTTGAAAAGGTATTCGATATGGCTGGCAGCCGCGTTCCCTCAAAAGCAAAACTGTGGGTTAACAGTGAGCTTAATAAAATTAAAAAATAAACACAAAATTTAAGAAGGTGAGCTTAATGCTCACCTTCTTGATTTTTACTTATTTAAGTATTTCATACCTTTTTTCGCCTGTGCATATTCATCACGATGCTTGATTTTATAACGTCTGCCGTTCATAACAAAATTAGAGCCTGTCTGGTGAAAATCAAAACGGACATTATATGCATCACAGGCAGCTTTGATATTCTTAACCCAATCAAAATTGCATTCACGTGCATTTTCATAAGACTCACCGCCTACTGAAACCAAATCAATTTTTCCGCTGCTTAAAAACTCGCTTAAATCAATGTTTTCCAGAATCGGAGCCGTGAAAATATATTTGCGTTTTGCTCTTATTTCAAGAAGAACAGGCAGTCTTTCTTCAGCCTTCTGCTGATTTTCACAGGTAACGGCAATGATAACGTTATTGTATCCGTCATTCCAGTCTTCAGGTATGCACGTATTAAATCTTTCAATTCTTTTAGTGCATATAAGAAAATCAACATCTTTTCTTTGCTTTATGATTTCCCAAGCATCACTGCGCCAAATATCAGCCTCTTCAATGAAAAAATCAGATGTAAAACAGGTTGCAATTTCACTGCCTGCAGCTATTTTATATTCACCCGCTCTGTTCTTTTTCAGGGGCAGATTAAAATTGGTTTTCGATTTGGTAACAATATTTGAATCCTTATTTCTTATTCCGTCCAGATAAAAAACATAGCAATTTTTACAGCCCGGGCTGCATTTATGGCAGCCATGCCATGGATTCCATAAGCCGTTTTTCATATTTTTATATTTCCGTTCATCGTTTTAACGTAAAGGTGTTAAACTTTACAATCAACTGATTGAATAATATATTCTGTTGGCTATATTTTCAGGCTTCAGATTAAACCTGAAGCGGAATAAAGCCCTACCTAATGCAGAATGATTACATTCAATGTTATTTACACATTTTACGGTTACATTTTCGGGATTAATACAACTGCTGTCAGAAAGCCTGATTGTTTTCTTTTTATAAGGAAGCAAATCAAAACAGTTTTCCGTAAGAGGAATATTGACTCCGCTTATATCAACAAACACCTGCCTTGCAAAGGTGTTACTTTCAAGTGTTATTTCATTATCCGAAACATCACACTTAATATCAGCCTGCTGCAGATTAAGCTTTCTTTCCGGCAGAAGCACCTTCGTTCTTTCTGCAATAATTTTTTCACCGCAGCTAAGCCTTGCCGTAACAAAGCAGTTTCTTTTATCAACTCCGCCAAGAGGAATTTCAACTGCATTTTTGGATGTGTTTGCTTTTACCGAAACATTAATGCTTTTACCGTTAATCTTATTACCGCTGAAATCATAAATACCAAATTCAAGTGTGCAGTTCTTATCTTCCAATGTATCGTTAAGCAGATAAATTGCAACACTTTTCTTTCGGTCCTCAAAAGAAAAGGTAAACGACTGATTGAATTCTTTTGAAGCATACATAAGCGGCTTCCATTTTCCGAAAAAGTCTACCGAGGACCAGCTTGGTGCACCCCAACAGTCATTATACTGCCACCAAAGGGAACCATTGCATCTGCCCTTATTTCTGCGCCAGTGCTCTGTTGCATCTCTGATACATTCCATCTGTGTAAGCCCTGTAAAATAAATTAAATCTTCAAATTTTGCAGGCTCATCATATCTTTCCAGCAAATAGAAGAACATTTTGCTGTTTCCGCTGAGACATTTCTGATGATAAAGCATCGTTTTTGAATAAAGATCAAGTTCATCCTCAGGTGCAAATGTTTTTATGCAGTCTATACTCGGTAAGGATTCCATACCATACTCACTGCAAAAACGTGTAAGCCGCTTACGATAATATTTAAGATTTTTACTGCCGTGCCATACGTGCCACATATGAGTATCGCCCCAATTATCGGCAGTTATGTTTTTCCTGAAGCCTCTTCCGATCGGAGAGGTTTCTATATATGATGTACTATCATCAATTTTTCTCAGTTCAGCGGGCAGAATTTCATAAAAGAATTTCTTATACCACTGCACTATTTTTGAATTTGCCGGAAGATGTGCAAACATAAATTCAATTTCATTATTTCCGCACCACAATGCCAAGGACGGATGATGCTTGACTCTGCTTACATTATAAGCTATTTCAGCCTTAACATTGGCTAGAAATTCATTGTCGTCAAAAGGATACATAAGGCAGGCAAACATAAAATCCTGCCATACAAGAATACCCATTTCATCACACATATCATAAAATTCATCGGAGCCGTAATAGCCGCCGCCCCAAACCCTTATCATATTCATATTTGCAAGACGTGCATCATAAATCAGCTTTTCCGTATCTGAGGTTTTTATCCTGTCCGCCATAGCATTAGGCGGAATTAAATTGGCACCCTTAGCAAAAACAGGCACACCATTTAAAACAAACTGAAAATTATTACCATATTCATCAGCTTCTCTGTTAAGCGTTATTGTTCTTAGCCCTATCTTCTTTGTAAGGCTGTTTACCTTTACAGTGTAGAGCGGCTGTTTTTCTGCATTTGAAAGCTCATATATCCACCAAAGCTCAGGATTTTCTATTAAAACCGTTGCTTTACTGCCGATAAATTCAAGTTTTATTGTTTCGCCCTTAGGTGTTATAATTTCGCCCTCTGTACTGCCTTCACCTATAACCGTTATATCAAGCCTTACCGTTCCGTTCTTATGTATCTGCTTAACATCAAAATCCTTGATACCTGATTTTCCGATTAATATTTCTATATTTCCGATAATTCCCGAAAAAGGAAGATTGATCCCCCAGTCCCAGCCGAAATGACAGGCAGGCTTTCTTATATATGGAACACCGTTTATTCCGTTGGCATTTCTCGGCAGCGGATTTTCCTTTTGACGTTCTACAACATAATGAACAGGTGAATAAAATTCTATTCTGATATTATTTTCACCGATTTTCACTGCTTTTTTAATATCAAATTCATAGCCGATATATGCATTTTCACCTTTTCCTACCAAAATATCATTAACAAATACATTACAAAGCGTATCTAGCATTTTGCAGGATAAAATGATTTTCTCGTTATCCAAATCTTCATTCTCTAAAACAAAGTTTTTTTCAAATGTTTTATCGGATTCCGAAATAAAAAGGCAATCCTTTTCATTTGTTGCATAAAATGGGTCAGGAATTGCACCGCAGTTCAGCATTGCGCTGTAATCAGAGCATGGAACATCTGCTTCATAATTTCTGTTTGCAGATTTCAAAAGCATATTCCACTTGCCGTTTAAAGATATTTTTTTCATAATTTCTTACCTCTCTACGCTGATTATAACATTGTTTGGAAAATTGTGCAATATCACAGATTTTTTCTTATTTATTCTTGCAGTTGATAAATATGTATGATAGAATATTCGAAATTAAAATATTAACAGGAGAATTCTATGGCAAATTTGAACCGAGGATTAATCGTATCCTGTCAGGCAGTCAAGGGTGAGCCTCTTTACGGTCTTGATATGATGCACCATTTCGCAAGAGCTGCGGTTCTTGGCGGTGCAAAGGGAATCAGAGCAAATTATGTTTCGGACATTAAAGCAATCAAAAATGAAGTTGATGTTCCTGTAATCGGAATTATCAAGGCTGTTTACGAAGGCAGTGATGTTTACATTACCCCAACCCTCAAGGAGGTTAAAGAATTGCTTACCACCGGCTGTGAGGTTATTGCACTTGATGCAACAAACAGACCCCGTCCGAACGGTGAAAATCTTAAAGATTTAGTTGCCTACATTCGTGAAAACGCGCCAAGCGTTGAAATTATGGCAGATTGCTCAACCTTTGAAGAAGCAAAAGCAGCAGATGAAATGGGTTTTGATTATGTCGGCAGCACAATGCGCGGCTACACTGAATATACCAAAGGAATTTCCATTCCCGATTATGATATGCTTGCAAAAATGCGCAGAGAGCTTAATGCAAAGGTTATTGCAGAAGGCGGAATATGGGAGATTTCACAGCTTGATAAGGTTCTGGAATGTGACCCGTATGCAGTTGTAATCGGCAGTGCAATTACAAGACCAATGGATATTACAAAAAGATTTGCAAAGGAGTTTGAAAAATGAGAGATTTAAGCAAATTCAAAGGTTTATTTTCAGCATTATTAACACCATTTAATGAGGATTCTTCCGTCAATTATGACGCTATGAAAAAGCTGGTGGAATTTAACCTTGAAAACGGAATTGACGGCTTTTATGTAGGCGGAAGTACAGGTGAGGGACTTCTTCTTACAAATGAAGAACGAAAAGAAACCTTTAAATGCGTTGCAGAAGCAACAAACGGCAGAGCAACACTTATTGCTCATGTCGGCACACTCAGCACAGATGCCGCTATAGATATGGCAAAATACGCAGAGAGCCTTGGCTATGATGCAGTTTCAGCAGTAGCTCCGTATTACTACGGCTTCCCTCTTGAATCCATTACCGGCTATTACAACGATATTGCAAACAGCACTTCACTTCCTATGATTGTTTACAATTTTCCGAATTCAGGCAAATTTGCTCTTACGAAGGACATTGCAAATGAAATGTTTAAAAACGAAAAGTTCATAGGCATTAAGCATACATCTGCTGATATGTTTGCACTTCAGCAGTTCAAGCAGCTTGACCGTGAGGTTGTTGTATACAACGGATTTGATGAAACACTTCTTTCAGGTCTTGCTATGGGTGCAGACGGTGCAATAGGCAGCACATATAACTTTATGGGCAAGAAGTTCAAAAAAATTATGGCTGATTTCAAAGCAGGCAATTTGGATGAAGCCATGAAGGGGCAGAATGAAGCAAATGAAATTATCTGCGAAATGATTAAATACGGCGTGTTCCAGTCTGAAAAAGCAATTCTTACAGAAATGGGAATTGATATGGGCGAATGCAGAAAGCCATTCCTCCCTATCAGTGATGAATGCCGTGCTTCAATGAAAAGGATTGCAGAAAAGCTTTTGAATGAGTAGTAACTTATATAAATTAAAGCGGATACTGAGGTATCCGCTTTTTTTTGAAATTATTTAGTTAAAGTGGTGAAGCTAACAGCATAGGAATAATTGTTTGAATAAACCTTCTGACCGTTTACAACTGCATAAGCCCTCACTCTAAAGGTATAACTTGTTCCGCTTGCAAGGCTGCTAAATACTCTTGAGTTTGAGGTAATATCTCCGAATTTCTTCCAAGTGCCATTGCTTATATACTGCAATTCATAACCATCTGCTCCGCTGACCTTGTCAAATGTAAGCGTTGCACCTGATTTTGTTATATTTACTGCCTTAAAATTCTGAACAGCAGGAAGCTTGGCAGCATCTGCTGATGTTGTAAAGCTATACGGCGCTGACCAGTTGCTTGAATAAATCTTTTTACCATTTACAACTGCATATGCTCTTACTCTGAAGGTATATTTTGTTGAGCTTGCAAGGCTGCTGAAAACTCTTGAATTTGCTGTTATATCTCCTAAATCTTTCCACACACCATTACTTACAAACTGAAGTGCATAGCCAGTTGCATTCTTAACGCTGTTGATATTAAGCGTTGCACCCTTTGAGTTAATATTGCTGTAACTGATTCTGTTTACTGTTAAATATGTTGTAAATGATATAGGATCAGACCAATTATTTGAATATGTTTTTGTTCCGTTCACTGTCTTAAATGCACGAACACGCATTGTGTATAGTCTGTTTTCGGTAAGCTGACTGAAGATTTTAGAATTCTTCGCCATCTCGCACATTGTTGTCCACTGTCCGTTCAAAAGATACTGGATTTCATATCCGCTTGCACCTGATACTGAATTCCAGGTAAGCTTAGCTCCGGTTGTTGAGAGAGCTGATACCTGAACATTTGATACTGTACCTATTTTTGACCAAACTGCATACAATGTTGCATTGCTGTTTGCGGTATAGCTTCCGCCGGGCTGATATGTTGCTGTTGTTGCAGTTGATGATGTTGACCAGCCAAGAAATGCGTAACCTGCTCTTGTTGGTCTTGTACTGCTTAAGATTAGAGTTACCCCATTATTTTTTGCTTGCGAAGCAGGAGCTCCGCTTCCTCCGTTTGCATTGTATGAAATTGTGTATGTACTGCTGCCTTTTGTTGTAAATGTGCTGGTTGAGGAATAATAATTCTTACCATTATAAACGACATATGCACGATATTCATATGTTATGCCTTCTTCCAATGATTTATTAATTTCAAAATTACTGCCAGGTCCAACAGTCCACCACATCGGCACGGATGCAGCATTCGTATAATCTTTGTTCATTGCTTCGGATTTTGTTATTGTCCAGCTACTTTCACCTTTTTTTCTTATCTCAACACCAACTCTATTAATAGTCACCTTGCTTGGATTGTTTGCAGTAAAATCAATTCGTGCAGAATTTTTTGTAACATTTGATGAGCCTTTTACTGTTACTGTTGGATTGGTAACTGTTGTTTTAAAATCAGGTCTTATAACACAATCTAACCAAGAATTTTTTCTATCTGAATCCTTTGTGCAATACTGCCTTCCGCTTGAATTCTGTTGAACTGTAACAAATGTTGACGAATGGGCTGAAATTACTATACTTACGTGCCCATAGGAACCTGTAACGCCGGAAATATTGGTTTTCCAAACCGCTATATCTCCCGGCTGTGGAACCATTCCACTTGTATACTTAACTCTTTTCCATCCACTTGGCAAAGAGTTTGACATATATGCATTAGCATTTCCGCCCTGAGGTGATACACCTAAATAATTATAATAATAATAAATTAAATCCACACACTGTGCACCATATGCCCCATCATAATCAAGTGCTTTTCCAACCTGTGAATTAGCCCAGTTAACAGCTTCCTGCTGCGTATGACTGGTTGCTGCATAAGCTGATAAATTAATACCTGCCGTTATGCTTAGCAACATAATAATTGATAATAATAAACTTATAAATCTTGTTGTTTTTTTCATAATTTACCTCCACATTCAATTATACAAGTACATTATAGAACATATTGTTCTAATTGTCAACAGAACAATTCGTTCTATATTATTATCTATTATGGTGATAATAATGAAGCTGCAAAGAATACGTGATTTACGTGAAGATGCCGATTTAACACAAACACAGATTGGCAATGTGCTTGGACTTCCGCAAAGAACATACGCATATTATGAAAACGGCGGCAGAGCCATTCCACTTGAAATTTTGGTTGCTCTTGCTGATTTCTATAATGTTTCTGTTGATTATCTTTTGGGAAGAACGGACAACAGAGAAATGAACAAATAAAATAAAAAGAGCTAATAAGAATTAACTTATCAGCTCTTTTTATTTTACACTTTTGCACATTCTGTATGTAAGGTTTTTGTGCTTTACACGTTGCATAATTTGTAATGTTTTTGTAACAATTTGGCTTATTTACTATATTTTAGGCAAATTATGTATTTCAAAATTCCGTAAAGTAAATAACTTTACAAGTGATATTTGAATTAATTCGTTAAAAACTTAAATAATTCTCGTTTGCCCGGTTCCAATCAACAATATGAAACCAATCATCTATATAAGCTGCCCGCACATTATAATGCTTTAAATAGTAAGCGTGCTCCCAGACATCAATATTCAGAATCGGGCAAAGTCCAAGCGTAAGCGGCGTGCTCTGATTGGCAGTAGTTATTATTTTAAGTTTTCCTCTGTCCGAAACAAGCCATGCATAACCTGAGCCGAACACCGATAATGCAGCTTTCTTAAATGCCTGTTTGAATTCTTCAAGACTGCCAAAACAATTTTCGATTGCCTCAAGCAGTTTTCCTTCAGGCTCACAATCTGATTTATCTGTTAAACCACTGAAATAAAACCTGTGATTAAACACGCCGCTTGCATTGCGTGATACAGAAATGCTTAAATCACGTGTCATTTTAGGAGAATTGAGTATAAGCTGAGTCAAAGAAAGCTTTTGCAGCTTAGGGCAATTCTCAAGAGCCGCATTAAGATTATCAATATAGGTCTGCAAATGCTTGTTATGATGAAGAAACATCGTTTTCTCATCAATAAACGGCTCAAGCGCATCAAAATCATAAGGCAGCGGCTGATTAACAAAAGGATAATAATTATTTTCCATAACACACCTCAAAATTTCATTCATATTATTATATGCAACAATATTGCTTGTGCTATGAAAAAAGAGCAGTATATTGCTGCTCTTTGATATTTATTTATAATTCTTCAAGAATCGTTTATAGAACGATACCGCTTCGTCAATACTGCGGAGCATCATATCAACCGTGTAGCGCTTGCTTTCTGTATTACTCTCTTGTTGAATTCAGTCTTGACAGAAGCAAATAACAACAATACTGAAAAATTAATAGAAAGCAGTGCACCTGCTACAACAAAAAATAAAGTTCCCTCTGATGAGGGAACTTTATTTATACAAACTTAACATCATTATCCTTAATCCAGTAATACATCTGCACAATGTACGCCAGCACCTGAGGGCCGCGCATAAGCTGGCCATACCACGGAGCATCAAGTGCATCGGGATTTTTCATAAGCTCTTTGATTTTTTCGGTATTCAGCATTTCATAAAGCGGGGTGCTCTTATCTTCAAGCACAGCTTCTGTCATTTTGCAGACCTCTGCAAAGTATACAGGGTTATGCGTTTTTGGATAAGGACTCTTTTTGCGCCACGTTATATCATACGGCAGCCCATTTTCAAATGCCTTGCGTAAAACGCCCTTTTCCCTGCCCTTGAGCGATTTTACACTCCAAGGCATATTATAGGCATATTCTACAATTCTGTAATCGCAAAACGGTACACGCACTTCAAGCGAACTTTCCATACTCATAACATCCTTACGCACAAGCAGTGTCTGCATAAACCAATCAAGGTTAAGCCTGAACATCTCCCGCATACGCTTTTCGGTTTTATTATCCGTATCAAGCACAGAGGTTTTGGCAACCGTTTCAAGATAACGCTCGTGAACATAATCCTCACCATTCACAAGCAATCCATCCTTTAAAATACTTTTACGCACATCTGTTGAACGGCTCCACGGGAAGGTTTCCTCAAACAGAATATCCTTGTTATGATACCACGGATAACCGCCGAAAATTTCATCAGCACATTCACCTGAAAGTGCAACCGTGTGATTTTCCTTAACCGCTCTGCAAAACAGCATAAGCGAGGAATCAACATCAGTAAATCCCGGCAAAGTGCGTGCATAGGTACTCTCTATCAGCGCCCTTGCAACCTCACTGTTATCAAGCACAATATTGTGGTGGCGGCTGCCGATATAATCTGAAATCATATCAATGAAATCACTGTCCTTATTCGGCTGAAAAACACTTGATTTAAAGTATTTATCATTATCAACATAATCAACCGAATAGGTGTCAAGCGTGCCGCCGTCTTTTTTATAATAATCACTTGCAACACGGCTTATGATTGAAGAATCAAGCCCGCCGCTGAGGAATGTGCAAAGCGGAACATCCGAAACAAGCTGACGTTCAATAGCATCTTTAACTAAAAACTTTGTATGTTCAATTGTTTCAAATTCGCCTTCTGTATGTTCCCTTGCTTCAAGCTTCCAGTAATCTTTTATAACGGCTTTGCCATTGCTGTAAAGCATATATGCGGCAGGCGGAAGCTCTTTTATATCCTTAAACACTGCCTTGCCGATTGTTTTTGCGGGACCAAGCATAAATATTTCGTTTAGACCGTCCTCATCAACCTCAGCAGTAATTTCAGGTATGAGCAGCAGACTTTTTATTCTGCTTGCAAAAGCAAAAATACCGTTTTTTTCCGCATAGTAAAGCGGTTTCACACCGATTCTGTCACGGCAGAGAAAGAGTTCCTTTTCTTCATCGTCCCAGACAGCAAAAGCGAAAATACCGTTTAGTTTTTCACAGGCTTTTTCCTTCCACTTGTGGTATGCCTTCAAGATAACTTCCGTATCGCAGTGCGTGCCGAATTCATAGCCATAAGCCTTAAGCTCGCTGCGTATTTCATCCGTGTTATAAATCTCGCCATTATATACAATTGTATATTTCCCGAAGTGCATCGGCTGCGCACCTTTTTCGGGATCAATAACGGAAAGGCGGCGATGAATAAGCGCAGCATACGGCTTAACGAACTCCCCGCTACCGTCAGGTCCTCTCATTTTCAGACTTTTGCTCATATCCTCAATAAGAGGCAGCCTTTCTCTTAAATCTATGTTCTTTGATAACATTCCTGCTATTCCGCACATACTAATCACCTCTGATTATTATATGTATTATATTAAAAAATGCTTATAAAAATTTGAAAAAAAGGCTTGACTATGCGTTTAAGGTGTGCTATATTATTTAGGCATTGAGAAATGCTGGTGTAGCTCAGTTGGTAGAGCAGCTGATTTGTAATCAGCAGGTCAGGGGTTCGAGTCCGTTCACCAGCTCCATCTAGTGAATAGCTTTCCTTTAAAACGGCGAGAACACGTGGCTCTAAAAATTAAACCCGCAGGGTAAAAATTTTTAGGAGAAACCTCCGATGGAGGTTTTGATAGCAAGAGGAGAGTCCGTTCACCAGCTCCATAATGTGGAAGAGTTCCCGAGCGGCCAAAGGGAACAGACTGTAAATCTGTCGCTTTTCAGCTTCGGTGGTTCGAATCCACCCTCTTCCACCAAAATAACAGATATAGCTTGTGCTATATCTGTTATTTTTATATCTGAAATTGATTTGAACACGTTTTCCCGATTTCGTGTGCTGTTTTCAGCTTACGTTAATTAAGGAGAGCCTTTTTAAGAACTCTCCCATCACATCGTTAGCTGCTCATTTATTTTAGTGTGAAATTTTATCTATGGGTAATTATATATTCAAAATATGTATATTTATTACCCTCTGCTTCGGCATAACCAATTGCTTCAAATTCAAATAAATGGGGTTTATTATCCGAACTGTGAATTTGATGAATTACATAGTTATATCTGCATTTACAGATTAAAGCATTTTCTTTACTTAAAATCTGTTCTGCTTCACTTTGTTCAGCTAACAATCTCTCCAGTTCATATTTTGAGTATTTAAGTGAATGTGTTATTTCTTCGGATGATTTATTTTTCAGCCAATAATTAAAGTGATTGATTAAATGTTT